>Ga0326728_10001221_pt1 | contig 92169 bp, 80 predicted proteins | sample MB3enrmetagenome_FD_207602 | JGI IMG/M metagenome (GOLD analysis project Ga0326728, IMG submission 207602) | Lab enriched peat soil microbial communities from McLean, Ithaca, NY, United States - MB31MN | ecosystem: Environmental > Terrestrial > Soil > Wetlands > Peat | place: USA: New York... | reverse complement strand
TGTATGATTCCGCTACTGGGAGGTACATTTTAATACCTTCCGGGAGTACACTAATTGGGGTTTACAACTCCCACGTAGGCTACGGACAAAATGCCTTGCAGGCCGTCTGGCGAAGGATCGTCTTCCCCGATGGCTCCAGCCTCGCTCTTGGCGGATTCGAAGGGGACGATAGCGCGGGCGCTGCCGGGTTCCGGGACCAGGTGAACAATCACTGGGGCCGGCTTCTCTCCGGTGCGCTTCTGACTTCGGTCTTCGCCGCCGGTATTGAGGTCAGCCAGGGATCGAACTCCTCGGTTCTGCAATCGCAAAGCGTCGGTCAGACGGTGGGACAGGCAGTCGGTCAGCAGGTCGGCGAACTCGGCACGGAAGTCACGCGCCGGAACCTGAATATCCAGCCCACGATTGTCGTGCGGCCCGGATACAGGTTCTTCGTGAGGGTCGAGAAAGACGTGAGATTCAGCGGCCCGTACTCTCCGATGACGGGGGCAAGCGGCCGGAGCAGCAGAATTACCGTAACAGCAGGAAGGGATGCCGGTGGCAGTCAAGAAGTCAGTAAAGAAAGCAGCCAAAAAGGCGGCAACGCCGGGGTCCCCACGGACAGGTCTTCGTCCGGGGGGTGGAACGCGCAAGGTGAACCGTGAGGGGCAGCGGTGGACGGAAGACCGGCCGGGAATGACGCTGCGCCTTCCGCTCGATCTCCGCGAAGCCATCACTGAAGAATCCCGCGTAAAGGGCGATCTGGCCAGGATCGTCCTTTTTGCGTTAAGCCACGTGGATCAAGATGAAGTCGATATTCAGCAGACCCGCAAGGCCGGCATGGATCTAACCAACCCTCAACTCCTCCACGTCGGCGCCGAAGCGCGCACCAAGCTCAAAGACTGGGCCGAAGCCGAAAGCGTCAGTGTCAATGCCATCGTCGTCAGCCTGCTCGATGAATTCTTCGCTCGCCTCAAGAAGAGCAAGGCTCTGCGGGAAGAACTGAAGCTGGAGCTTCGTGCGCATAGAGGGTTCTTGCCGCAGTGACGGATACTCCTGCATCGGCATGATTTATTCACAGCCGTTTGAGATCGGATGATAAAAGCTATGCAGAAGTTTCGCATAGAAACTGTCATGAGGTGACTGCCATGCATTCAATACCGCGAACTGGAATAATTCCTAGCCTATTGTTACTTATCGCTTTTCCGAATGTTCTGTTCGCGCAGAACGCATCACCGGTACCCCTTCATCCTGACTCAGGACCTGAAGTCTTTCATGCTGAATTGCGCGTTGGGGATGGCACAAGCTCCACCTACCATATTGGTGAAATTGTCAAAGTAAGTTTAATTATCTCCAGCAATTCTCATACAAAGCACTGGATTTCATCTGAGCGATGTGAGAGCGCTGAACAATATCCAGTCGCATCATCATCAAAGGTGTTGGTAAGCCGTAACGCATGGAAAAACGTCGCATTTCCTCATACTGTGTTTGGCCCATGTAAGGGGCATGGTTGGGGGGCAAATGTCGATCTTTCTGCCAATCCAGATATCGAAATCTTCACCTTGAATCGAAAATATTTGCTTGACCAACCAGGAGCATATCCGCTGACGTGGCAAGGCACTTTTTATGGGCAGAAGCTTACTACGAACACTGTTGTGCTGACATTGTTGCCGAGAGATCCGGCCTGGGAAGCTGACCAATTGGCAAAGGATAAAGCTATGCTCGATGGGCCTTCTGGGTCCAAGACTCATTTCTTTGAGGGCTGCGAGGCGATTCGCTATCTCGGCACAGAGGACGCTACGCTCGAGATGGCTCGCCGGTATCATTTCCATGAAACATATGCCTCTTGCGCAGATGATTTCCGCAGTGCGCTGGTCAATGCAACAAATCGCAAGGCGGTATTGAAGATACTTGAATCGAATATGGCGCAAGCGGACTTTGGATTATCAATTGAGTACCTACATACATTGTCTCTGATTTCGGTTTACGACAAGCATCCTGATTGGTGCGCAAAGATTCTTGCCGGTGGCGGAACGCCAGATGGTTTGGGAGGCGATGCATCGCGGCAGCAAATTGATTCATTTTGGAAAGGATTCGAAGATGCAGTACGTGAATCCGAACTCAAATACATCGAAGAAAGTAGCAACCTGATTGCCTCAAAGCAGGCAAAGGCACGTGCGGATAGCATTTTGTCTATATTGCAGGTTGGGACTGAAAATCACGGTCCAAGCCTTCCCCCAAGCGTTCTCAATGATATTCGGAAAGAATTGCCGACGGTGATTGGCGAGATGCATCCACTGAATCAAGCTGCAATGTTTGATAAGTATTGGTCGCTTCTCAACAGCCCAGTTATTCTGAATTTGCTGGATGCCGTCTTGCAAGACCGACAAGGCCATTACGACCCGAATTTGCGTGACGCGGCCTTACGGCGAATGATCGATCTGTCTCCCGAAAATGCACGCGCCATTGTATTGGATGAACTTCTTACGCGGCCGTTTGCGTCGAATACGCCGCAGGTCATGGGCGAAATACCGGCTGCCGAACTTCCCGAAGCAGACAAAGTGCTTTTTGAGCGAATGGCCGCACATCCATTGAATAAGAATGGTTACTACAATAGCGACTATTTTCTTTTCCGCCGCTTTGCTTCGCGCGCTGTTGAGCAACAAGTTGTTGCCTTCATTAATGAGCATGATGAGGATATGTCCTGTTCTGACCGCTTTGATCTTTTAGCGTATCTCCATCGTGTCGACGCAAACAAAGCCGACGAACTCACTAAGAGGGTTCTATTCAACTTCAGTCAAGGGCAGGCCATGGCAAATACAACAGCTCAGCATCCTGGGTGTTCGGTACTGCCACTCGCAAAGCTCTATTGGTCACCTGCGGTTGAGGCGCAAGAGATTATCAACTTAGATAATCCGGCCTCAAGAGAAATCGCGGAAACTCTTAATCATTTGAGGCTATATGGCTCACCAGCATCGCGTCCGGCCATCCTTGAACACTTCAAAAGCTGGAATACCGAATGGAGGCTGAAAGATGTTCCGCCCTCAAAGCAGCCGTGGTCAGTGGTAGCCGCGCGTCTTGATAATGATTACTTACGAGCACTGATTGAAGCGTATGGATGGAATACATCACTGGAGGAAATTACAAAACTGGGAGACATGTGCCTGTCAGATATTTGCCGTAATTATGCGAAGCAGAGCGCAGAATCGTTTAATAACTATCAACACTTTTTAACATTTAGCGCATCGCAAGAATCACCCCGAGTGATCTTATACGGATTCTTTCCATATGGCGGTGTAGTTGGAATCGAGCGTATGCAATCAAAAATCAGTCTATTTCCGCGTGGTACGCAGTTCCAGGTGGATGCACGTTCTAAGAGCGATGAATCCGTGAATCAAGTTCTCGCATCGTTGGGGATTTGGATGAAGGCCAATGGGTACTCGCTTTCTTCCTATCGCTGAGCTACTCTTTCAATTCTGTCGATCCACCTTTGATTCACGTAGCCAGGCATTCAAGCCCGTCGGGTGGGCCAAACGAGACTGGCGCGGAGCGCCAGCACATCACAGGGCGGGAAGACGGGCGCCGGCAAAAAACAGGGGCCTGCCTCAGCAGACCCCACGATTCAAAGTTCATGAATTGACGCTAAGCCGCTTTTGCCTTCTTCGCGGCCACGGTGCGCGACTGGCTAGGCTTCGCTTTGTCCGTCGCCTTCCGGGCGGCTTGCGCTTTTTCCTTGACGGCGAACTCCTGCTTGACTTTGGCCGTGATCGCGGCCACATCCACCTTGTAGAACTCGGCGGCCTCGCGCAGGGCTTGCGCGGATTCGTTGGGACTGTGCGCCGATTGCAGCAAGGTGATCGCCACCAAAACTCGACCGATGGTGCTCTCGTCGGCTTTGCGAAGAAAGGACGTGAGCAGCTTGGCCGGGGTGTCTCCTGCTCCGTTGGCCTTGCCGATACCGTGAAGGCGAAAGATGACCGCCAGACGGCGCTCGTCCAATACGGCGGCGAGGCGCTCGGTGACAAAGAGCAGGTCGCGCTTCATGAGCCGGACGGGAACCGCGTCGCTGGTCGCTTTCAGGACGCGGAGGCCGGTCGCCTGGGCAATAGCCTCCTCGCGGCGGCGCTTCTCCTGTTCTGCCTTGAATGTCGCATCCGTTGCGGGTTTCTGCTTCCGGGCGTGGTGGATCGCGCATTCGGAATTTGCACAGATGGTGCGGAGTTCGCCCTTCTCCGTTCCCTCGGTGACGATGGCCTCGGTGGTGAACTTGCAGGTTTTGTACTCTGGCCAGTCGCGCTGCTTTTCGTTGGTCGGCTTCTCCGTCCGAATCTCCACGTATTTGTTGCGCGGCAGGGCGGCGCTGCCTTCGGTCGCCGTGCCGTAGGCAGATGAGATTTGAACCAGCTTCGGCTTCGCTGCGATGGACTCTTTCACAAAGCCGTCCACTTTGGCCTGATACCAGGCCGGATCAGTGCAAGCGTCAATACTCGAACTGGCCGCAATGTCGGCAAAGAGCAGCGCGTTTGCGCCGGTGCGCTTTGGGCAGTCGTCGCAAGTTCCGGCGGCGGGGTTGAGAGTGGCGTCGGACTTGGAAAACGGTGCGTCCTTGAGAATGAGCAGGATGTTCTGCTCAATCCACTCTTTTAAGTGGCGAACGGGGAGCAGGATGCGCTTCGGCTTGCTGCTGCTGTACTGCTCCTGATAGCAAGCGGCGAGGGCCTGTTCCTGCTCGGCGGGTTGCAACTTGGCCAAAAGCAGCGCGTGGCCGATGCCGATTTCATCCTTGGCGAATGCCTCGGTTACGGCGGCGGCAAGCTCGGTCAACTTGACGCGCTGGAGGCAATAGGCCGGTGATTTGCCAGTTTTGGCGGCAATCTGCTCGATAGAGTATTTCGGCTCGTCAAGATTGAGCAGGGCGCGGAATCCCTGCGCCTCTTCGAGTGGGTGCCCTTCTCGCCCTTCTTAACGAAACGGCCCAACTCGTTCCAAGTGCGGATTCCGGCAACGCGGGTATGCACTCACCTCCATTCGGTCGATTCTCGGCCTCAATCCTGATCCTGCCATCGACGATCTTCCGCCCGGCGGAAGTTCCTCTCGGTCTACGGCAGCACTCCCACGCGCCCGATCTTCACGCCGCGCGATCTTGAGCCAGGATCAACGAATTCGGCTCGATGGCATCGCATTGCCGATCACACAAAACGATCTCTGCGAAAGCGCCCATGATGCCGGAGCCATCGGCTTCCTCGCCAGGTTCCTTGTCCAAACCACACTGCCACACCGCCGACAATCGGGTTCCCAGTACACACGCACCGATGGCCGATTCACGCTGCGCATCACCGATGTCGGCGGCGCGGGGCTGCCCTATGGCAGCTATCCGAGGTTGATCCTGATCTGGATGACCTCGGAGGCTGTTCGCACTTCGAGCCCGGAACTCGAACTCGGCGCGTCTTTGTCTCGATTCATGGCGAAGCTGGGGCTCCATGCCACCGGTGGCCACTGGGGAACGATTCCACGCTTCCGTGATCAGATGCAGCGGCTCATCGGCGCGGCGATTTCGATGCGCTGGGAGCAGGAGACAGACGGCCAGCAAGAAACAGCCGGTGAAAACCTGCTGCTGGCCGACCGCTTCCACTTGTGGTGGACTCCGCAGACTCTTCCTACCGCGCCGTCGCTGGTATCTTCGATCACGCTTTCGGAGAACTTCTTCGAGCAGCTCGTGGCCGCGCCCGTCCCCCTCGATCTCCGAGCAGTCCGCGTTCTCAAGCAATCGCCGTTGGCGCTCGATCTCTACGCCTGGGCGACACGGCGCGTCAGCTATCTGGAGCGGCCTACGCTGATCTCCTGGGAGGCACTGCGCGGGAGTTTTGGGGCCGGGTATCCTGATAGCACATGGCCGACATGAGGGTTGATTTGCCGTGCTGGGTCTTGCCCGATAGATAGACGTGCCTTTTACGGTCGTTTGCTTTGAGTAATCGTCTCATTCCACATCGTCCCCCACGTAGAGATCGGCCGTTTTGGATGTTCCGATTTGGTCTATTCCGATGACATATTGGGCGAGTGTTTCAGCGACGAGAACCTTGTCTCTATCTGATAGCTGCATAAAACGGTCATCGAGTGTCTTCGCAATAGGGAAGGTAGCGATGAAAAATTGATGTATCTCTTCGTTGCAAAATGTGGTCTTGGCCGGATCGGCGAGGTTGATGATTGATTGCAGAAAAGCGTGAACGTGAAACATTGGTTTATTCATCAGAATCGCCCACGTAAAGATTGCGGGTTGGTGGTTGGGAAGAAACAGGTTGGGAAATAGTTTTGGGAGGTTGGATAGGTTCTGGTTTCGGCTCAGCTTTTTCTTGCGCGTTTTCAATGACTGTGGGCGCGGGATAGACGGCTTCCATGATCATTTTGTATGCCGTATCGTTTCCATACACGAACCACGCCTTGATGACAACGAAAATGTCTTGGCGGTCGCCCATGAATAACTGGAGTATCATTGCGGTTCCAAGTAATAAGCCCATGGCGAAGCAGATTAGAACGAGGCACAAGATGAAAAAGACGAGAAGGAAGAGTTGCATATCAGTCGCCGCACCGTCCTAGCCGATAGGCGTACCCGATAGGGCGAGCGCGAGCGACGGGCATCCTTTGGGGAATGAGGAGCAGTAACGACGAGAGAATCCAAAGGATGCCCGTCGCTAGACGCGGGACGGTGCGGCATATCAGTCATCGTGATAACCTCAATTAAATCAATGCGTTGTATCGTACGCGGAATATCGGCGGCGATATATTTGCGATACCCGTTGAGGATAGACAACGGTATCGCACTAGAAAGCAAATCGCGGCTATAATACACGCAACCTCTACCCTTTGGGTAGGGGGTACAAGCCGGTTCGCTCCTAGAGATGAAACGGCTTGGGCTTCTCGGTCTTCCCGCAAGGGAAGAGGAATTCACGTCTGGAGACAGGTCATGGATTCCAATGAGAAGTGGTTGTCGGTGAAAGAGGTGTCGGGGCGGTTGGGCTGGTCGGTGGATACTATCCGCCGTCTCGTAGATCGGGGCCACATGAAGGCAATCGTGCTTCCGTGTCGTTCCGGTCGGCGCAAGCGCGTGTATCGGTCAATGAGGATTTGCGAATCCGAAATTGAGCGGTGCATCAGGACACTTCAGGCATAAGAGTACGGCCCGGCGAAAGTCGGGCTGTACTTGTAGCGTCCTTCAAAAGCGCGTATTGGTAGTGGTGAGCGTTTTGAGCGTTCTTTGTTTTCAGTAAGTTGTTTAGAATCAGTACGGGAAAACGGTTCAATCCCGTCTCTGGCCACCACTTCCTGAATCACAAGAGCCCCCGAGTCTGCGCGCAGGTTGTCGCGCTTGAACGCAGCGGAGAGTCCCACGGCTTTTAAAGGCCCGCCGCCGGAGCTTCAATCCCGGCATGGTTCCTGTTCCACGCACGCGAGAGGGTTCACCTGCTTGTTCCAAAATTGCAGAGATCATAGCTGATGGTCTTTAGGAAACCTCTGATGCGGGATCTCTGCCTACGGAAACATCTCCGCGGCACTGAAAGGCTCTCCCTGCCGGTCCTTGGCTGAGACAATTGCATCCAGGTCTGAAACTGGCCAGGCTATGCCCAGCTCCCGGTCATTCCATAGAATTGTCCTGTCCCCTTGCGGAACATAGGGCTCATTCACCTTGTATAAAAACGCAGTGTCCGGCTCCAGGGCTGCAAATCCGTGCGCAAAACCCGCGGGAATAAACATCGCCCGCCCATCTCCCGCACTCAACTCCACGGTTACGTGCCGGCCAAAAGTCGGCGACGACCTGCGGATATCGACGACAACGTCGAATACCGCGCCATGCACCACGCGGACTAGCTTGGACTGAGGCTGAATCGTCTGATAATGCAACCCTCGGACAACGTTCTTTGCCGACAAGGACAGATTGTCCTGCATCCAATCGAAATCGATCCCCGCCTCAAGCAGCGTCTCGCGCCGGTATATCTCCTGAAAGTACCCGCGGCTGTCGCGGAACACCTGCGACGATAGAATCAACACGCCGGGAATTCGAGTTTCTGTTACTTGCAACCTCACCCTCCTTGCAATACCTACACCCCGGCGTCTTCCTTGAGAATGGCGAGAAGATATTCTCCATAGCCGCTCTTTCTCAACGGTTCCGCCAGCCTCGCGGTTTCTTCCGCGGTAATGAACTTCATCCGGTAGGCAATCTCCTCCAGGCAGGCGACCTTCATCCCTTGGCGCCGTTCGATTGTCTGAATGAACGCTCCGGCCTCAAGCAGCGAATCGTGCGTTCCTGTGTCCAGCCAGGCTGTGCCGCGCCCCAGTATCTTCACGTCAAGGGCGCCGCGCTCAAGATAATGCCTGTTCACGTCCGTGATTTCGAGTTCTCCGCGCGCAGAAGGCTTGATGAACTTGGCTATCTCCACAACGTCCTTGTCATAGAAATAGAGGCCGGTAACGGCGAACTGGGATTTCGGATTTTGAGGCTTCTCTTCGATGCTGATCGCCTTCCCTGCGCGGTCAAATTCCACCACGCCGTAACGCTCGGGGTCGCGCACGCGGTAGGCGAAGACGGTGGCCCCGGCCGTAGCCGCGGCAGCCGCCTGAAGCTGCTCTGACAATCCGTAGCCAAAGAAGATATTGTCTCCGAGGATCAGTGCGCTCGTGCTCTCCCCAAGAAACTCTTCGCCGATCAGAAAAGCCTGCGCCAGCCCCTCGGGTCTGGGTTGAACGGCATATTCGATGTTCAGCCCCCAGCGATGGCCATCCTTCAGGAGCGTGGCGAAACGGGGCGTATCTTCCGGCGTTGAGATCACAAGCACATCGCGAATCCCCGCAAGCATGAGAATGCTCAGGGGGTAATAGATCATCGGCTTATCGTAGACGGGCAGAAGCTGCTTTGAAGTCGATTCCGTAAGCGGATAGAGCCGCGTCCCCGATCCACCGGCCAGGATGATACCCTTTCGTGTCATCTGCGCTCCCCGTAATTCAGTTGCAACCACTTATGATAGTCGCCCGAGCGAACATCGTTGACCCATTCCATGTTGGCCAGATACCACTCGATCGTCTGACGGATTCCTTGCTCGAAAGATATCCGCGGCCGCCAGCCAAGCTCATCCTGGATTTTTGAGGCGTCGATCGCGTAACGGCGGTCATGCCCCGGACGGTCCTTAACATAGGCGATGAGAGCCCTGCGCGGGCCAATTGCGGGATCGGGGCGAAGCTCATCGAGAATGTCGCAGATGGTTGTCACCACATCCAGATTCGTCTTCTCGCTCCGTCCGCCGATGTTATATGTTTCGCCAGGCGTTCCCTTCTCAAGCGCGCACCGTATGCCAGCGCAGTGATCCAGCACATAGAGCCAGTCGCGGATGTTCAATCCATCGCCATAGACCGGAAGCGCCTTGCCCTCAAGGGCATTCAACAGCACCAGCGGAATCAGCTTCTCCGGAAACTGAAAGGAACCGTAGTTATTGGAGCAGTTGGTCGTCAGCGTCGGCAGCCCGAAGGTGTGATGGTAGGCCCGGACCAAGTGGTCCGAACCGGCCTTCGACGCCGCATAGGGACTGTTCGGAGCGTAAGGAGAGTTTTCGGTAAAAGCTGCGTCAGCCGGTCCCAATGAGCCGTAAACCTCATCGGTGGAAACATGCAGAAAGCGAAACCGCGCGCGCTGGCTCCCGTCGAGTTCCGTCCAGAAGTGACGCGCCTTATCGAGCAGATTCAAGGTGCCTTGCACATTGGTGCGGACAAACTCCCCAGGCTCGTTGATGGAGCGGTCCACATGGCTTTCCGCCGCAAAGTGAACAATCGCGCGCGGCCGGCGGCTTGCCAGCAGAGCGCCAACCATATCCGCATCGCAGACATCCCCTTGCACGAAGATATGCCGCGATTCTCCGGCGACGCTCTTCAGGTTATTGAGGTTGCCCGCATAAGTGAGCTTGTCCAGGGTGACAACCGTCCCTGCTTTGCGCTCAAGCCAGTCCAGCACAAAGTTAGACCCGATAAACCCAGCCCCGCCAGTCACGAGTATTGTGTCTGTCAGCTCCAAACCTTTTACCTCTTGGACTTCCGCTTGCTCAAGCAGTTGCCCGGCGGAAATTGCGATTTCTCAAAGCACCGCCCATCGCTGGCAGTTTTTTCAGCATCGATTCACCCGAGTTTCACAATTCATGATCGGGACTGAAGAATGAGTCTTGGCTCTGTAACCAAAACCGGCGAGGATCAAGATGATTCTAAACCCGGCCGCGGCCGCGCGTGCGTTCGTTGTGGATTCCAGCAACAGAGACCCACGCCTTGGCGCACCGCCAGACAAGAAGCTTGTAGCATTCCCGCCGGTTCGGCTATGCTGAATCTCTCTATGCCCCATGGATTCGACGCGTATCGAGTATTCATCTCGGCCCCTGGCGATCTGGAAACTGATCGTCAGGCCTGCCACGACGCCGTTGCGCATGCGAACGAAGCCACGGCCATGCCGGCGAAGGTTCTGCTGGCAGCCGTCGGTCTGCGGGATAGCAATCAGATTTCCGGCAGCCGCGGCATCGTCTCGGACAACGTGCGCTGGAGCACTTACTTCATTCAGGTTTTCCAGGACGACTGGGGACCGCGCGATCTGTTCCGGAAGCTGTTCCTGCTGGCTGCCGAGTGCCGGGACGACGCCTCCATGCCCATGCGGGACGTGGTGGTATGCCTCAAGAATGCGCCGCGGGAAACCAACCCGGAGATTCTGGCGTTTCGACGGGAGTTGGAAGAGCGGACGGATCTCCGCGTCTTCCGCTATGGCAGCGTGGACGAACTGAGAGAGTTGCTCACGAATGTCTGCGATGGATGGGCGCGGGATGTTATCGGCCCGGCGGCGGCCGCCGGCGCATAGCCCTTCCCTGTCCTTTTACAGCAGCGGCACGGTTCGCCACTCCATGTAGTAGTACATCTGATCCTCGCGCACGATGATGAAGCCCAGACGCTGGTGGAAGCGCAGCGAGCCCGGATTGAACCGGAAGACGCAGCAGCGGATGGGCAGCCTGGACTTCGCGGCTTCCTGTTGCAGCCGCTGAACGAGCACAGTTCCGATCCCCTTGCTTTGCAGCTTGGGGTGAATGGCTATATCCACCAGCCTGAATTCGCCTTCGCCGGGCGCCACCCATAGCCGGCCGACCGGCGACCCGTCGAGCAGCACGATGTGGTAACAGGAGTTCGGGTACATCTGTGTGTACGCCGACATCTGTCCGCGAAACTGCATCCGGATGAGTGCTTCCTTCTGCGTCGGCGTGATGGGCGCCAGCGCGAACTCCGGCCCGCGAACCGCCGAGTACAGCTCGTAAAGAAAGATCTCGTCTTGTGGAAGAGCGGGGCGAACGGCGAGAGTGGACATGGCTCAAGAATACGCGGGACCGGCCTTGCGGCCGGTCCCATGCTGTAAAAGCAGATTATCCGCGCGACGGATAGATTCCCTGATAGGCGATGATCCAGTACATGCCGAGAAACGGCATCATGTTGTTGTGCGGCTGATTCCCCCCAAAAACCGGGATGACGTTCGAATTCATCGCCGTGGGCGCCGAGTCGGAGGTGGCATAGAAATTGCCGGAACTCGACTCTGCAAAGGAATTGCCTACCGGCGTACTCGGCACGGCTTTAATGGTTCTTGCCATGGGCGTGTGGGTATGGCTGGGAGTTTGGGCCGCGGTAAGAGTTACGGTTGGCGAGCCGCTGTCCTCCCCAATGTCGTAGTAGTTAAGACCGGCGCCTTGTCCGTAGCCGATGGCGACGTTGCCTTGCAGATTGGGCAGGGCGAAGTTGCTCGTCCCGTTGCCGCCGTAGTAGGTCCCCAGCAACGAAAACAGCGCCGCATATTGCGTAATAGGCAGAATCTGGCCTTGGGAGAGCATCCAGCCAATGGGAGCAAAGTTGAAACCGACCAGCGACAATTGACCGAGATATGGTTCTGACATGTGCGGATTCTCCTGATTGGTTCCTCTAGCTGCGGGTTGGGAAGATCCCTGTCAAAGCAATGCACCAGGTCATCACCAGAAAGGGCTGCCGGTTTTCGTGTAGCTGGCCTCCTCCGATACTGGTGAGGGTAGCCGAATTCATCGCCGCCAGGCCGGTGGCAGCGGTGTAGCCGGTTGCGCCTCCGCCCGCCAGCGCAGATCCGGCCGGTTTGGCGGAGTTGGCGACGCCCGCGGCGTTCAGAATGTGAGAGTGGGAGGGCACTTCGGTAGAGAGCAGTGTATGTGACTCCTCGCCGCTCACCTCCCCGTACATAATGCTGCTGCTCACTCCGACCGGGGTGCGGCCCTGGAGGTTCGGAAGCCCGAAGGTCTGTATCCCATTTCCGCCGAAGGTGGTTCCAAGAAGCGAAAAAAGTGCCGCATTCTGATTGATCGCCATGATCTGGCCGTTGCACATCGCATAGCCGTTAGGCGCGTAATTGAATGACGCCAGCAGAAGTTGGCCCAGATACGGTGTTGCCATTCTCTGTCTCCTTCCTTTTGTGCACTCACAGCGTGGGGGTCAGCCTTGGCTGGGGTAGATGCCAAAAAGCGCAATGATCCAGTTCAGCACCAGGAACGGCTGCAGGTTCTGGTGGGGCTGATTGCCGCCACCGCTCGATCCCACCATGGCCCCATTCATGGCCGTCTCCGGCGCTTCGCTCGTGTAAGCTGTCAAACCTGAGCCTACTGTGTTGTTGGCCGGGTTGCTGGTGCTGCTGGGGTTCGAGGAACCCAGCAGGGAGTGGTTGTGGGCAGGGTACTGAGCTATGCTGAGGGTCACCGTCTCAACGCCACCAATTTGCCCCGGAACATAGGTGCTGACACCGTTTGAACCCTGGTGAATGGGAATACGGCCCTGAAGATTGGGAATATTGAAATAGGTTTGGCCATCTCCGCCGTACGTGGTGCCAATCAGGTTGAATAAGGTCGGGTTGCCCGAGATGGACATCTGCTGGCCGTTACAAATTGCCCAGTCGAGAGGCGCAAAGTTGAATCCGACCAGCCGTACCTCACCGACATAGTAATCGCTCATCCTTAAATCCTCCTTGACTCTTGCGGGGGCTGCGGGCGTGAGAAAGCAGCGTCTCACTAGTATCACTGTTTCCGGTGCGCTTGCAAGCAATATTTTCCGGTTTGGCAAGGAATGAAATGGCTGTAGCTTTTTGCTCTTGTTTTGCGCCAGGCGGACGCCTGAGTTTCCAGAAAACTGTTGACACAGGTAACATCGGCGCGATAAATCTGGCAAGACAAAGATTGTAGCCCGCAGTCTTTCCTATCGTTCTATTCCCTGCTGGAACGAGCACGCGAAGATGAGATTAACCGGGTCTTCTTCCTCAGCGACGACGGCATAGTCTGTGTCTCTCGGCCGGCAACTGCCGGCTGTTTCCTGAAACGCGCCATTGGCCCCACGATGCGAGGTTTCCACCATGATGTTTCCTGTCGTTTCTTTGTTGCCGCAGCGGCTTGCCCGCGTGAAGTTCAGTCTGTTTGTTCTTGCCCTGGTCACACTGCTGCTGCCTGCAACGGCGCGAGCGCAGACGGCCAACGGCGGGGCCATTTCAAATACGGCGGGTGATTACTCCACCCACAGCTCCACAGCTACGATTAGCGGCGCCACGGGTCCCGTGGCAACTGTCGTGGTTGAGCTCAAGGGCGTGACTTCGGACGGTCAGACCTACTTTAGCGTGCAGGGTACGCAGTTCATGCTGGAGTCGCCCGGCGGGCAGAAATTTGCGTTTCTGGGCTACACGGGCAACGGCACGGACGGCGACAACGCGGGAGACTCCGGTTCCGGACTGGCAGGTGTCAACATCACCGTTCAAGACGGCAAGAACCCCGCACCGGACGGAGCCACCTCCAACCCGCTCCTATGGCCCCACACGGGGTCCGTAACGGTGGAACCCAGCTCGTACGCGGGGTATCCAGGAAATGCTACCCCCATAATGCCCGGAGGGGACGTGCCGTCGGCCTGGCCGCAATATGACAGTTGCAGCCCGGACAACTATGCCTCTGGCTGTTCAGGAAACACGATGAACGGAGCATTGGCCGGGGCGACCGCGAACGGGACCTGGACGCTGTATATGAACGATGAAGATGGCGACCCGGTATCGATCACCGGGTGGTCGCTGACCTTGACCACTTCAAGTGCGACCCCGACCACGACCACGCTTTCGAGTTCGCAGGCAAACCCATACACCAACACCAGTCAGACGGTCGAGAGTTCGGTCACATTCACGGCGACAGTGTCCGGCTCCGGAACGCCAACCGGAACGGTTGCGTTCACCGCGAACGGCTCGGCCATTTCGGGTTGCAACGCAGTCGCGGTGAGCGGCGGCCAGGCACACTGCACAACCACACTGGCCCAGGGGTACAACAGCATCGATGCGGCTTACACGGCGACAGGGGCTTTCGCAAACAGCAGCGGCTCCATGACTCAACTGGTGGAGGAGCCCGCCACGAATCCATCCGGAGACACATGGTGCAATAACGCCCCGGTTTCGATGGTGTCCGGTATCCCGCTGGCTTATCCCGACATCATCAAAGTCTCCAACGCCGCGTACAACGGCAAAACGGTGGGCAACGTCACGGTGGAACTGGAGGGAGCCACTTCAGCGGACGGAATGCTCGATGCGTTCCTGCTGGTTGCGCCCGGCGGAGGGGTGTATAACCTCGACTTTGCGGATGTAGCGTTCAACGGCAGTTCCATGTCGAACGCGAACCTCACGTTTTCCGATAGCGGAAGCGATCCGTACGGCACGACTGCCACAACCGGCACCTATCTGCCTTGGGATGGGAATCTCACCACGTCCAACCCCTTCCCGGCATTGCAGTCGCCCGCCATCGATACGAGTATTCCCGCGGTTCCAGGCACGCCGAATCTTCCGCAGACCAAAGGCGGGGCAAATCCATACACCCTCGAACAGGCCTTCAACGGAGCGCCGGCGAATGGCGAGTGGGCATTGTATATCGAAGGCGGCGAACCTATAGCTCTGAACAACGGCTGGTGCGTCAATTTAACCATCAATCCCGGCACGGCGACCACAACCGTTGTCACGTCCAGCCAGCAGAAAGCGACGACCGGAAATCTCGTCACCGTAACCGCTACGGTTACAAGCAGCGGAAATCCGGTGACCTCGGGGACGGTGACGTTCAAGGACACCACTACCGATACGGCCCTGGCCAGCAATGTGGCGCTGAACGGCAGCGGCCAGGCAGCCTATTCCACCAGTTCGCTGACTGAAGGCGATCACAAGATTACGGCCACCTACAACGGCAACACGACCTACAACACCAGCTTCGGGAGTGTTTGGCAGCGCCTCGACGACGCCACGGCGGTTACGGCAGTGAACAGCAACACGTGGCAGTTCTGCAATTCGGGTGCGGTCAAAATTCCGGCATCGGCCAGCGGCGCGTTCACGCCAAATCCATCGAATATCTTTGTGTCGAATCTTCCCGGCACGCTCAACACGCTTACCCTCGCGCTCGATAATTTCGCCGTTCCCGGCCAGGATCAGATCTATCAGATCGCATCTCTTCTGGAAGGTCCCACGGGATCTGCGCTGGACTTCTTCTCCAATACCGGAGGCGCCGGCACCGAGATTGCTTCGAGCGGCAACTACATTTTCAGCGACACTGCCAGCGGCCTGGTGCCGGAAGCGAGTACGAATCTCAGTCCCGGAACCTATAAACCGACCGCCTACGAACTCTATACCAGCCAACCTGACACGTTCACCTCCAGCCCTAGCGGCTTCTACAATGCGCCCGGCTCGTTCTTCTATGCACAGCCCCACGGCAGTCCCGCCTACACATTCAATACCGGGACCGACAACGCATTCTATGGCACCAACCCGACCGGCACGTGGAGCCTGTTCTTCAACCAGGTCGATGAAGGCAGCGCCGCGGCCGGCGCCTCCAATGGGTGGTGCCTGAACCTGACTGAGAATCTGCCGGCCGTGACGGTTACCAAGTCGCACAGCGGCAACTTCTCGCAGGGCCAGCAGAACGCGGAATACAAGGTGGACATTGTCAACAACGGTCCTGGTTCCACAGGCGACCCCACTGGCAGCAATCCCCTGACCGTCACCGATACGCTGAACTCGGCTTTCACTTACTCGAATTACTCGGGAACCGGCTGGAGCTGCTCGGCGGCGGGACAAACGGTGACTTGCACGAATGACTCGGCAATTGCCGATGGAAACAGCTACCCGGAGCTGGTGGTCGACGTTAACGTATCCGCAACAGCCAGCGGAAGTATCGGCAACAGCGTCTCCGCGCGCGGAGCGGGAGTTCCCGTCACCAGTTCGAACACCGACAACGTGACCATCGTGCCGGCCCCCGTGCTGTCAGTACAGAAAACTCACACTGGAACCTTCACGCAAGGCCAGACCGCCGAATGGGACATTGCCGTCTCTAACACCGCGTCCGCGAGCAGCACGACCTCCGGCACGGTAAGTGTCTCGGACGCCCTGCCTGCCGGCTATACGGTAAGCAGCTTCGGCAGCACTTCGGCCTTCTGGTCATGCAGCGGTTTGACCGCGGTCAGTTGCAGCACCACTCTAACGGAATCCGGCGGCAGCGCTTTCCCGGCGATTCAAGTGATCGTGAATGTGCCTGCCAACTCGCCTACCTCGGTGAGCAACACGGCGCTTGCCTGGGGCGGCGGAGATTTGAACCACACCAGTTCGGGAACCGCCGCGTCGGGAACTGACAGCAACGTGCTCGTGGCGCAAGTTCCAGCAACGATTGCCGTCAATGCAGGCGGAACGCAATCGGCGCAGGTTTTGACGGCATTCGCCACTGGCCTGGCGGTAATCGTGAAAGACGCGAATAGCGTCCCCATTCAGGGCGCCTCCGTGACCTTTACAGCGCCGTCTACCGGAGCCAGCGGAACCTTCAGCAACAGCAGCAACACGATCACGGCAGCCACAGACACGAACGGCGTTGCCAACGCCGGCGTGTTCACGGCAAATGCCATTGCGGGCGCATATGGCGTGACCGCAAGTGTGGTGGGCGTAGCCACTCCGGCGACGTTCTCGCTGACCAACAACGCCGGCGCGGCGACGCACTTCTCGGTCGTTGGTCCCGGTTCGGTCACTGCCGGCGTTCCTTTCAACTTCACCGTCACGGCCCTCGACGCATCAAACAACACCGCGAACGGATATACCGGGACGGTTCACTTCACCAGTTCGGATGGCGCCGCCGCGCTGCCCGCGAACGCCACACTCGCCAGCGGCACAGGCACTTTCAGCGCAACGCTGAAGACAGCGGGGTCGCAGACCATTTCGGCCATGGATACGGTGAATGCCGCGCTGACGGGCTCGGCAACGATCGGTGTTGTTCCTGGCCCGGCAGCCAGCCTGGCCATCACCGCGCCCCCATCGGCGATAGCCGGAACACCGTTCAATCTCACAGTGTCCGCGTACGATCTTTACGGCAATCTGGCCACCGGCTATACCGGGACGGTAGCCTTTACCAGCACCGATCCCAATGCGAGCCTGCCCGCGAGCACCACCCTGACGAACGGCACAGGAACATTCTCGGGCACGCTTGTGACGGCGGGTTCACAGACCATCACGGCCACCGACGCCGTCAACACCTTGACGGCTACCACCAACGGCATTACGGTCACCATGCAGAACCTGGTTGTGACGACGGCCAATGACGATGCTGGAACGGCCTCCAATTGCACCGCGCAGACCACGCCGGGCACGGGAACGGATGCGGCGTGCAGCCTGCGCGACGCGCTGCTGTTCGCCACCAGCACGGGGGCGGCGAATATCAGCTTCGACTCGACGGCGTTCGCATCCACTAACACCGTGTCCGCGAACACCATCACGCTGACGAACGGCACGCTGAGCATTCCGGCGAATACCGCCATCATGGGGCCGACCAGCGGCATCGGTTCCACGTTGTCCAATCTGGTTACAGTGGCGGGAGGCGGCTCCACCAGCAACTTCCCGGTGCTCACGCTGAACGCCAACGCCACCAACGTCGTCATCGCCAACCTCACGATAACCAACGGCTATAACACGGGCGGAACCGGCGGCGGCATCGTCAATGGCTACCAGGCCGGATTGACCTTGATGAACTGCACCATCTCCGGCAACGCGGCGCCCTCCGCGGTGGGCGGCATCTTCAACGATTACGGCGCGGCGCTCAGTCTGATTGGAAGCACGCTTTCCGGCAATACCGGAGGCGCTGGCGGCATTCTCAACGAGCCCGGCGGCACGGTAACCGTGACGTCGAGCACCATCTCCGGCAATACCGCCAGCAATTCAGGCGGCGGCATTGTCAACGGCGGCACGGCGGTAAGCGTAACGGCAAGCACCATCTCCGGAAATTCCGCTGTGAACAACGGTGGCGGCATCCTCAGCACCACCGGCACGGTCACTCTGGCCAATAGCGTCTTGTCCGGCAATACGGCAGCAACCGGCCCCGATGTGAACGGCTCTTACACAGACAACGGCGGCAACCAGATTGGCGCTGCTGCCATTAACCTTGCCACGCTGGCCAACTACGGCGGACCGGCGCAGACCATGCTTCCGCTGCCCGGCTCGACGGCCATCTGCGGCGGAACGCTGGCCAACGCGACAGCGGCAGGCCTGACCGGAGATCAGCGCGGCCTCCCGTTCGACTCCAACTGCCCCACCGGTTCCGTGGATGCGGGCGCGGTGCAGACTAACTACGCGCTGAGCTTCACCACCGAGCCGCCCTTGCTGCCTGCCAGCGCAGTCGCGGGCGTGGCCATCTCGCCCGCGCCGGTGGTTGGTTTGACAGAAAAGAGCGCCGCAGCCGCCATGGCCGCCAGCAGCCTGATCACCATGACCGACAGCGCCGCACTGCTTGGCGGAACGACCTCGGCAAATCTCGCCTCGGGTTCGGCCACCTTCAGTAACCTCATCTTCAACTCCGGAACCAGTAACGACACGCTGACTGCCACCCTGGCGTTGAATTCATCGCTGACCCCGCCGCTGAACCTGACCGCGACCAGCACATTCGTTACCGCCCTCTCCAGCCAGGCCATCACCTTCACGCCCATCACCGGAAGCCAGTACGCCTTGTCGAGCGTGACCTTGTCGGCCTCGGCCAGCTCCGGCCTGCCGGTCGCCTTCTCCACCATCACGCCGGCCGTCTGCTCGGTCTCCGGGAGCACATTGTCGCTGCTCACCCAGGGAACATGCGTCGTCTACGCCGCGCAGGCGGGCAACAGCAGCTACGCGGCAGCCCTCACCACCGCGCAGAGCTTTGCTGTGCATCCTGTAGGCCAGACCATCACCTTCACGGCCATCACCGGAACTCAGTACGCCGCGACGCAACTGGCGCTCAACGCCACGGCCAGCTCCGGCCTCGCGGTCAACGTAACTTCCACTACGCCGGCCGTCTGCTCGGTCTCCGGCGGCACATTATCGCTGCTGACTGCGGGCACCTGCGTTCTTCACGCTTCGCAGGCGGGCAATAGCGTCTATGCCGAGGCCCCAACGCTCGCGCAAAGCTTCTCTGTGCGCGCCGTGAGCCAGACCATCACCTTCCCGGCCATCACCGGAACCCACTATGTCTCGACGCAGTTGACGCTCAACGCCACGGCCAGCTCCGGCCTCGCGGTCGCTTTCTCCTCCGCCACGCCGGCTGTCTGCTCCGTGTCGGGCACAACGTTATCGTTGCTCACGGGAGGAACCTGCGTCATCCACGCAACCCAGCCCGGCAACAGCGACTATGCTGCGGCCCCAACGGTCGTGCAGAATTTCGCTGTGCATCTTGTGAGCCAGACCATTACCTTCACGCCCGTCACCGGAACCCAATACGCCTTGTCGAGCGTAACTTTGTCGGCCACGGCCAGCTCCAGCCTGACGGTCAGCTTTGCCTCCACCACGCCCGCCGTCTGCTCCGCCTCGGGCAGCACGTTGTCGCTGCTTACTGGCGGAACCTGCATCGTTCAGGCCTTGCAGGCGGGCAACGGCAACTATGCGCCAGCTGCCACCGCGCAGAGTTTCGCCGTGCATCATGTTCCGCAAACCATCAGCTTCCCGGCCATCACCGGAACGCAGGTTGCCGGGACCAACCTGACTCTGACAGCCACGGCCACCTCCGGCCTGACGGTCAGCTTCGCTTCCACCACAACCCCGGTCTGCTCCGTGTCGGGCACAACGTTATCGCTGCTCGCCAAAGGAACCTGCGTCCTTCATGCCACGCAGGCCGGCAACAGCGTCTACGCCGCGGCCCCAACGCTCGCGCAGAGCTTCGCCGTAAAGGCCAACTGACATCCAACCAAAAAGCGGGGAGCGCATACTCTGCGCTCCCCGCTTTTGCTTTTTGCCAGTTGGAGATCGCCGGACAATTCGGAGTTGAAGGCGAGATCCGCCGCGACATTCGTTCTCATAAACGACAACGGCCCGGGCGCATTGCCCAGGCCGTCGCGGTGAACTGTTGATATTGGACTAAGGCCATCGCGCTGCCGCGATTGCCCGAGCACTTTCACTCATGCTCCCAAGCCCCGATTGCTCGTTGGCGCAACCCGGTAATCCGGGCTCCTTGGGCGACAGACTGCATCGCTCCATTGGAAAAATCGCCACCCTGCACCTAGGGCCGAGGGATACAACATTACGTGAAGAATGCGGTAGCGTCCTGGCAGTTCATACCTCTCCGCCAAGGCAACCTTGGGGTCTGGGGCGCGATACCCTAGGCTTCAGTCACCTCACGTACTGTACTTCTCAATGAGACTCTCTGCATCTTTTGGGCAGCCCTCCTTCCCCGTACGAGATCAATCTAATCCCAGGATTCACGCGGTGTCAACATTACTGTTGCCTGGTCCGAAATATTTTTGATTTGCCCAGCTTCATCAATCCTGCTTCAAGAGTCGAGACATCAAGTGTTCTTCTCTTGCGGAAGCGGGCTTGGACCGAGCAGACCCACAATCAGGCCGCTGGGGCCTGGCATCTTGATCCGGCGCACCTCCGTGAATCCCGCAGCCTTCATCCAGCAGGTATATTCGATCTCGCTGTAAGTAGCTCCGGCGTCGGTGCCGACCAGCATGTTCAGTGAGAACAGTGCCGCGTGTTGCGGCCCGGCTTTATCTGGATTGAGGATGAAGTCCTGCACGGCCAGGCGTCCATTCGGCGCCAGCGCCTGCCGGGCGTGGCGGAAGATCTCCCGGTTCTGTTCCTCTGAAAACATGTGGCAGATCGCATTCAACATGACAATGTCATAGCCCGAGCCAAGATCGTCGTGGAGCATGTCTCCGGCGCGAATGCTGACTTGTGCGGAGACCCCGGCCTTGCCGGCATATTCCGCGGTGAGTCCCACGACCTCCGGAAGATCCAGTATCTCGCACTGCACATTCTGACAAGCCTTTGCGAACGCGATGGAATAAGCGCCGGAACCGCCGCCCAGATCGAGTATGCGTCGAACGCCCGCCGTGCCCAGGGCTTTCACCACAAGCGGCGCGCGATCCCTGGCATTGCGCTGCATGGCGGCGATGAAGTCGTTTGTCCATTCGGGAGTGCCGGGACCGTCGATGGGAATGCGGGCTCCACGGCGTACCGCGCCAGTCAGCGTGCTCCAGCGATACCAGATGTTGGCCGTGTGCAGCAGACCGTTGCGATGATTGTCTTTGGATCCCTGAACGAAGAAGCGGGCGGACTCGGGCGTGTTCCTGTAATCGTCGCCGCTCTTTGTCAGCAGTCCCAGAGAGACAAGCGCGTTCAGCAGCATTCCAACTGCGCGGGCATCCGCATGGACCCTCATCCCGATCTGCTCCGCATTGGCCCCTTCCCCGATGGCGGTAAAGATGTCCAGTTCAAGCGCCGTGAGAATGCAGCGGCTCGGCATGTATCCGCGGATCATCTGATCCAGGCGTTCGGGCAGAACTCCCTGTCTTTCGCGGGCGGCCATCGCCTCGCGGAACTTCTCGCGGTGATCCACCGACATGGCCTTCATCGCCGGGGCATCGTTCCAGCGGAGCCGATCGACCGGCTTGCCCTCGCGCAGATGCCGGTCGACGATTTCAGATACATCGGACGCTTGCACGCGCCGGTACCAAACCCCTTCCGGATAGACAACCATGACCGGGCCTTCATCGCACAATCCCATGCAGCCGCAGGAAGTAATCTGAACATCGCCGCTGAGACCGCGCGCCAGTATCTCGCGATCCAGCTCGTCGAGCACTGCAAGTGATCCGTTGGCCGGGCAGCATGGGACGCCTTCCGGCTTTTGCTGTGTGCAGACAAACAGATGAAAACGGAACGGCTCCATCGCGGTCTCCAATCGTAGATCGATGTTAGTGCATTTTCGAAAATGGTGTAGACCGAATCCATGGCGTGAATGGAGAGGCCCATGCCGAAGTAGCCGCCGCCGTTGCCGCTGTAAGAGGCCGTCTGATTCAGCTATAGTTTGCAAAAGATACTTGTCTCTGCAAGAGGTGCTCCGCAATGAGTTTGGATCGTCGAGGTTTTCTCGCTGCCTGCAGCCGCGCCGGAATCACTTCCGCTCTGCTGCCTGGAGTTCTGTACATGCTGGTCGCACAGGCGCAGCAAAGTGCGCCTGATTCGAATCCAGGCACGAATCCGGAGAGTCATCCAGCGGCAAAACCGGCTGAACTGCCCAAAATCACCCCAGAGATGCTCGACCAGGCCGCCATGCTGGCCGGGGTCGGCCCGTTCACCGCCGAGCAGAAGCAGATGATGCTGGAGGGGCTGAACAGCCAACGCGATTCCTATGAGCCGATTCGCGCGTTGAAGATGGCCAACTCAGTTCCACCCGCGTATGTCTTTCATCCGCAGCCGGCTTTGAAGGAGGTTGAAACCACTCCGATCCGCGTGTCTGCGAATGGGCGCCTCGATCTCCCGGATGCGTCCCTCGCCTGTTTAGGGGAGATCGGAAAAGACAGAGCGGCTGCGCTGGTTGCGCCTTCACGCATTGAAGAACTCGCATTCGCCACGGTCGAGAGATTGAGCCAACTCTTGGCCGCTCGCCAGATCACCTCCCTCGCCCTCACAAAGATGTACCTTGAACGCCTCAAGCGCTACGACACCAGGCTGCATTTCGTCATCACGCTCACTGAAGACCGTGCGCTGGCCCAGGCCAAAGCCGCCGACGCCGAAATCGCCGCCGGAAAGTGTCGCGGTCCGCTGCACGGCATTCCCTGGGGTGCAAAGGACCTGCTTGCAGTCAAGGGCTATCCAACCACCTGGGGCGCTGGCGGTTTTGAGAACCAATCTTTCAACGAGGACGCTACCGTGGTGCAGCGGCTGGATGCGGCCGGAGCCGTGCTGGTGGCCAAGTTTACGCTGGGCGCGCTGGCCATGGGCGACAAGTGGTTTGGCGGACGCACGCGCAACCCGTGGAATCAGGCCCAGGGTTCCAGCGGCTCCTCGGCAGGCTCGGCCAGCGCCGTTTCCGCCGGGTGCGTGGCCTTTGCCATCGGCTCCGAAACGCTGGGCTCCATCTCCTCGCCCTCCACACGCTGCGGCGTAACCGGCCTCAGGCCCACCTTCGGCCTCGTTCCCCGCACTGGAGCCATGGCTTTGAGTTGGACCATGGACAAGTTAGGGCCTATTACCCGCTCGGCGCATGATTGCGCGCTGGTCCTTGATGCAATTTACGGCCCGGACGGCAAGGACTGTTCAGTTGCGGCTGTGGACTTCAACTGGAACGGCGACTGGCGCACGCTGCGCGCCGGCTATCTGAAAAGCGAGTTCGATCCTCTGCCGCCGCTCAAACTGGCCGAGGCCGTGGCCAACGAGAGCGCCGAAGAGAAACGCAAGCGCGAGGAGCACAACGTCCAACTGAAGGACGCTCGCGCCCGCCGCGTCTACGACCGGCGCTTCGATCTGGCCGCTCTGGACAAGCTGCGCGAAATGGGTGTGAATCTCATCCCGGTTGAGCTGCCCAAACTGCCCTATGACGCCATGGCGAGCTTGCTGACAGCCGAGGCCGCTGCGGCCTTCGACGATCTGACCATGAGTGGCCGCGACCGTCTGCTCACCGAGCAGGGCGTCGAGGACTGGCCCAACGACTTCCGCATTGCGCGTCTTTATCCAGCGGTCGAGTACATCCAGGCCAACCGCGCGCGGACCCTCGCCATCATGCAGATCAGTTCGCTCTTTGCTCAGGTGGACATCATCGTGACGCCCTCGACCGACACGCAACTGACGGCCACCAACCTCACTGGCCATCCGGCGCTGATTGTTCCCAACGGCCTGCGCAGCGCCGATGCGCCCCCACCGCCTGCCATCGACGACGGCGACCACGACGACATCGGCGGGCCGGGTACCCCTGTTTCTCTGACGTTTCTTGCCGGCCACTACCAGGACGCCAGGCTGGCCGCCTTTGCCTCGGCCTACCAGCAGGCCACCGGCTTCCACAAGCTGCACCCCAAACTGGACTAACCTCATCGGGCCGCCCCGCTTATCACAAACTGGATGCCCCCACCCTCGCCGCAATTTTGTTTTTTGCGGCTGGGGTGGGGTTGCATGATGCCCGCATTTACCATCGATGCATGGCGCTGGTTGAAGTGGATGCGGTTTCAAAAAGCTACCCCCGGCAGGTGGGACTCAGAACCGAGCAATGCACAGTCGTCGAAGATGTCTCGCTCTGCATTGAAGCTGGCGAGACGCTGGGACTGGTCGGCGAGTCGGGCTCCGGCAAGACGACTCTGGCGCGGATGATTCTGGGGCTGGTGAAGCCCACCCAGGGCAGCATCCGCGTGGACGGCACGGACGTGGCCCACGCTTCGCGGGCCGGGTTGCGCCGCCTGCGCCGCCAGATGCAACCCGTCTTTCAGGACCCCTACGCCGCCCTGAACCCGCGCATGAAGGTGCTGGAGATTGTGACAGAGCCCCTTGTCATCCATAAGCGCGGAACCGGAATCAGGACGGACGCCGCAACCCTGCGCGCCAAGGCAGTCGAACTCCTCTCCGAGGTCGGGCTGGACGAGTCGGCGCTGTACCGTTTTCCGCACGAGTTTTCCGGCGGGCAGCGGCAGCGCATCAACATCGCCCGCGCGCTGGCGCTCAGGCCGAAGCTGCTGATTCTGGATGAGCCGGTTTCGGCTTTGGATGTGAGCGTGGGAGCGCAGATCGTGAATCTGTTGCGCCGGCTCCAGCGCGAACACGGGCTGACTTATCTATTCATCTCGCACTCCATGCCGCTGGTGCATTACCTGAGCACGCGGATTGCGGTGATGGAGCGGGGCCGGCTGGTGGAAACCGGCGAGGCCGTGGCCCTGTGTGCCAATCCGCAACAAGCCTATACCCGCCAATTGATTCAGGCCACGCCGGAGTTGCCTGCCGGCGTGGCCTGATCGATTCCTGACCTGATCGATTTCTGATGAACGGGGCTGAGAGCCCAGAATTGCCAAGTGCCCCATCCCTGGCGCGTCTTTCTTCTTGCGCCAAGGGTGGGAAACCAACAGCCTTAATCGGCTTCGTTCATCAGAAAACGGAAGCTACTTCGTTTGCGGCGGCGCCGGGGCTGCCGGTGCGGCTGGAGCTGTTGTTGGCGCTGCCGGAGCCGTTGGTGCAGCCGGAGCCGCTGGCGCTGCCGGAGTTGCCGGTGCTACGGGAGCCGTTGGCGCACTGGCATTAGGCGCGGCTGCCGGAGCGGGAGTGGCATTCGGAGCCGGCGGAACTGGGGGCTTGGGCGCTGCGCCAGGTGCTGGCGGCGTCGGAGGCGCGCCGGGCATCGGATGAGCGCCGGGCTGCGGGTGCATCCCCTGCATCATGTTCGGGCGCTGGGGCTGCGCGGGCATGTCGGTCACGTCCACCAGCTCGATGTCGAAGATCAGGTCGGCCTTTTCCGGAATTCCCGGATGGGCGGCGTCGGGGCCCGGACGCCCCTTCGCGCCATAGGCCAGCCGCCAGGGAATAAACAGGCGGCGCTGGCCGCCGATCTTCATGCCTTCAAAGCCCTGATCCCAACCCGGAATCACGCGGCCAAAGCCCTGGGGAAAGGTGATCGGCTGCGGGTCGCCCTGCTTGGGCTTCCCGTCGGCATCCAGCACTGGCTTTCCGTCCTTGTCTTTCAGCGGCGGGCGGGGATGATCGTACGACGAGTCGAATTTGCGCCCGTCCGCGGCTAGCCATCCAGTGTAGTGAACCTTGTACATCTTGTTGGGCTCGGCCACCGCGCCGGTGCCGATCTTGATGTCCTGATAGCGCAGGGCAACATCGAAGAGCGTCTTTTTGACAGTCTTCACCGCGGGCAATCCCGGTGCGGGAACCCCGAAAGGCAGCTTGGCGGCTACTGCCGGCTTGGCCACGCCTGCGGGCTTCCCGGCGGTTGCGGAGCTGGCGGCTTGGGCTGCTGGTTTGGTTGTTGTTGCAGACTTGGCCGTTGTCGCCGGCTTGGCTGTCGCGGTCGCCGGTTTGGCGGTTGCGGGCGCTGCCGTAGCTGGCTGCGCGGGGGTTTGGGCGCCTGCGGCCACGGTGCTGGCCGCCAATAACAGAATCAGAGCAGTGTATTTCATGGCGTTTTCAGACTCCGGGTGGTTCTAGTGGGGAGTGTATCAGGTGCTGCCGCAAGGTCGCACCCCATCAATAATCCTGCCAAAAGCGCCGTCCGGGGCGCAAGGTGCTCCACCACAATGGATTCGTGGCTGGCGTGCGCCCCCTCTCCCACCGCGCCCATCCCGTCCAGGGTGGGAATGCCGAGGGCAGAGGTGAAGTTGCCGTCGGAGGCGCCGCCGCTCAAGGCTTCTTCCAGCGGAAATCCCAGTTCGCCAGCCAGTGCACTGGCTTCATGAAAGAGCCGCACGGTTCCTCGCGTGCGTTCCATGGGCGGGCGGTTGATGCCGCCTGAAACCAGCAGCGCGCACCGCCGGTCCACCGGCTTGAGAGCGGCAAACTTGCGCTCAATGCGCGGCCCGTCGGACTTGCGCAGGATGCGGACATCCACCTCAGCCCAGGCCTCCGCGGGGATCACGTTGCTCTTGCTTCCGCCTCCCGCCACGCCCACGCTCACCGTCAGGCCCCGCTTGAGATCGGTCCAGCCGCTCACCTTCTCGATCACGCGCGCCAGCTCCAGAATGGCGCTGGCGCCTTTCTCAAAGTCCAGCCCGGCGTGAGCAGCCACACCGGCCACGCCGATGCGCCAGTCGCCGGTGCCCTTGCGTGCGGTCTTGTAAGCCAGCCCCTGCGCCGGTTCCAGAACATACACCTGCGCGCACTCCGCCGCCAGCCGCTCAGTCGTGGGCCGCGATGCCGGGCTGCCAACCTCTTCATCGCTGTTCAGCAAGAGCACGATCTCCCGATTTAGCACTCCCGCCTCGGTGAGCATTTCGATGGCGGTAAAGGCCATGGCCGCGCCGGCCTTCATGTCCAGCGTGCCGGGTCCCCAGAGCCGGACCTCACCCAGTCGACCGGGACTCAGTCGGCACGGCATGGTCTTCAGCGTGCCCAGCGGCCAAACCGTGTCCAGATGGCCAAGCAACATCGTTCGTCCGGCTGCCCCAGTTTTGGATTTCGGCCCGAAGCGCGCCTCCAGCAGATCGCCGAATCGTCGTTGCTTGTGGAGCTTGACGCGCGCACCCAGATTCTTGGCGTGCGCAGCAGCCAGCGCCATGCAGGCGTCCACGGCCGCCTTGACGTCCGAGGGCGATTCCACCCGCACCAGTTTCTGGATCAGATCGAGCAGCGCGGACTCCTTGCGCCGCGCCCCTGCCAGCAGCGCACGCATGGGAACGGGAAGATTTTTTGTCGTGGGCATTTTAAAAACCTTTCAGGAGCAATCCAAAGAACAGAAACCTGAGATTCTCTGATTCTACGACCTTTAACGCCAGGCCGGGCAGCGGATTTCCAGACCAAAAAGCGATGTAGATGGCGCAAAGTGTGGCAAAAATGCCACAGGACGGAGATAACCCCTGGCGTCTAATCTAGAGATTGTGCCCCGTTTTGCACCGGGAAAGAAGGAACCTTTGGCTAATCCCGCGCACCTGAGTCCCGCGCATCTTGAGCAGACCATCGTCGCGCCCCTGGAGTTCACCGGGGTAGGCCTGCACTCTGGCGCGCCTGTGACCCTGCGCCTGCTGCCCGCTCCGGCCGGCTCGGGCATCGTCTTTCGCCGCACCGATCTGGACAACTTTGAGATCTCCGCCACCGGCCGCAACGTTGCCAAGGTAAGCTACGCCACCAGCCTGATGCGTCAGGGCGTGCTGATTCAAACCACCGAACATCTGCTCTCGGCGCTCATCGGCATGGGCGTGGACAACGTGATTGCCGAACTCGACAACCTCGAACTGCCCATCCTGGACGGCAGCGCCCTGCCCTACGTGGAGGCATTCCTCAGCGTGGGCATCCGCACCCAGCGCCGCCGCCGCGAGACCGTGCGCGTGCTGCGCCCTATTGAAGTGCGCGAGGGAAACAAATTCATCGGAGTCTACCCAGGCTCCGGCTACAGTATCCAGTACAGCATCGATTTTCCCGCGCCCATCGGCGAACAGAGCGCCTGCATCGATCTGGCCGCGGAGACCTATGGCACATTCATTGCGCCGGCCCGCACCTTCGGTTACAAGGCCGACGAGAAGTGCCTGCGCGACATGGGCCTCATCCGCGGCGCCAGCACGGAGAGCACCATTATCCTGAACTCAACAGGCCCGGAGAACGGACCGCTGCGCTTTCCCGACGAGTATGTGCGCCACAAAGTTCTTGATCTGATCGGCGACCTGGCCCTGGCCGGTCGCCGCATCGAGGGCCACGTGGTGGCCGAGCGCGCCGGCCACGCCATGCACACGGCGCTGGTCTCGCGGCTGCTCAAGGACCGTTCAGCCTGGGAACTGGCCCACGTGCCGGTAGAAACGGCGCCGGCCGAGGAGACAGCCCCGGCTGCCGCAAACTCCATTTTCGGAGCTCCCGCCCTGATGGGCGTTTGAGACTCGGCTTTTTACTCCATAATCCCTGATCCCAGCTTCATTCACTCGAACAGAATGCACATCGGCGCGGCGGCCGCGAAGTTCTTGCCCGTTTTGGCCAGCGCTCCGTTCCCGGCGTTTCGCCGGAAAACGCTGATCTGGTTCGAGTCCTGGTTGGCCACCAGCATCCAGCGCTCCGTGGGGTCCAGCACGAAGTTGCGCGGCGTCTTGCCGCCGCAGTCGAAGCGCCCGCCCGGCGTCAGACTGCCGGTCTTCTCATCGGCATGGAAAAGATAAATCGAGTTATTGCCGCGATTGGCAAAATAAACCGACTTGCCATCCTTTGAAATCACCGTGTCACAGGCGTGCGTGTCCCCGGTATAACCCGTCGTCAGCAATGCGATGCGCGTCACCAGAGTCAAGCTCCCGTCGGCCTTGCTCCACTCCAGCACATCCACGGTCGAATCCAGTTCGTTGATCGAGTAGGCTATATGGCCGTTGGTGTGGAAGTGAAGCGTTCGCGGACCGGCGCCGGGCTTGGCATGATAGCTTCCGGCCGGCGTCAGTTGAGCCGTGGCCGCGTTCAGCATGTAAATGTGAATGCAGTCTTCGCCCAGGTCATTGAAATAGGCGAACCGGTTGTCGGGCGAGAAGGAAGCAAAGTGCGCGTGTGCGCTTTGCTGGCGGTCCGCGTTGGGGCCGTGGCCGGTGTAGTGCTCGCTCCAGACGACTGGGCTGAGCTTGCCATCGGTAACCAGATAGCTGGCTGCTGAGCCGCCGCCGTAATCGGCGGAGAGCAACACGCGCCCTGTATGGTCCAGCGCTACGTGGCATGTGCCCATGCTGGCCGAGTTCTGCGCGGAAAGCGGTTTCAGCGTGCCGTTCGCCGCGCTGAAGCTGGCAACCGCGCCGGTGGGCTTGCCGTTGAAGCTGTCCACCTCCGAGGCGGCGTAAAGAAACTCGCGGCCAGCAGAGTAGGTGATCCAATCCACGTTGGCCAGCTTTGCGGCAACGCCGGCAGCAGTGAGTTCGCCGCTGGCCGGATCCCAGTCGAAGGCCAGAATGCCGTCAGGCGTGTTGGAGCCGACAAAGATCCGCTGGCGGCGGGTTGTGGGGAGCAAAGAAGTTACGGCAAACGAGGGCGCAACGGCGGCGGCCAGCGTTGCGGCGGAAACGGTCTTCAGAAAACTGCGGCGAGAATATTTTTCCATAGTAGAAGCGATTCTCGCCGATGGGGCGCTGTCTGCGCCAGTGCCGCGTATGCACCCATTACACTGGAGCCAGAAACCTCCGCAACCGAGGGAGAACGACTTGTCTCATCTGATCAGCTTTGTGCGCATCCCAGCGCTGGCCGTCCGCCAGCATCTCCGGCCGCTGCCCCCTCTAGGCGTGCTGGACGAAGACCAACTGCAAATGCGCGTCTGGCCCAACGACATCGACCTCAATCTGCACCTGAACAACGCCCGCTACCTGAGCCTGATGGACTACGGCCGCACCCACCTCCTGGCGCGCACCCGGCTTCTGGAGCACATTATCCACTCGCGTTGGCAGCCGCTTGTGGGCGCGGTCTGGATCACCTACCGCCGCTCGCTGCCGCTGTTTTCCTCGTTCCAGCTTGCCTCCCGCCTGGTGTGCTGGGACGAACGCTGGTTCTACATCGAACAGACCTTCACCACCCGCGCGGGACTGGCCGCCGTAGGATGGGTCAAAGGCATCCTGCGCGACGCCAAAGGCAATGTGGAACCGCAAATGGTCATTGAGGGCGTAGCGCCCGGCGTGGTCAGTCCGCCCATGCCAGAAGCCATCGCGGCATGGAACGAGCTGACCAGGGAGAAGCTGGCTGGCGGGTAATCCACCTCCCCACCGCCTCCCGGAGGGACCGGGAAAACCTTCCAGAGACATCACCTGCCCGTAGGGCGGAACGAACTCTGTCATGGCCTCAATCGACGGCCCCGCCCTGTGCGCCAAGTCACAAGACGTTCACACTCCGCGTGTGATAGCATCCCTCTTCTTAGCAAAAGACGCTTGGCGGATTCATCCAGCCCTCATCCGCACGGCGCCGGCCCGAGATCCTCCAGGTTCAAGCCTTTTAGGTCCAAGCCTTTATGGATGAGGTAGACGGCAGACCCGAACACGTGGCCCTGCAATCCGGCCACATGGACGCCCCCAAGAGCGTCCCAACGGCTTCTCTGTGCCGCGCTTATCCACCCTCCTCATGCACTGTCATCCTGAGCAAAGCACAGCGGATTCGAAAGCCTGCACTGAGCTTGCCGAAGGGAACCTGCATCTGCTCTTCGTCCTGTTTCCAAAACCAATCGGGCGCACCAGTTCTCGCTTCCGAGACCTGGAAATCCTCGCATCTTCCATGCCTAACATTCCGCAATGATCTGTACTACCAAGGAGAACACCATGAAAACGTACCAGGGAAGTGAGATCCGCAACGTAGCTGTAGTGGGGCATGCGCACAGCGGTAAAACCACCTTGATCGCCGCTCTGCTGCATGCCGCCAAGATGACCCCAACCCAGGGCCGCGTGGAAGACGGTTCGGCCGTCACCGCCTATGACGAGGAAGAGGTAGCCCGCGGCGCAACCATGCAGAACGCGGTCGCCTTTGCCGAGTGGCAGGGCGTCAAGATCAACCTCGTCGATACCCCCGGTTTCCACATGTTCACCCACGAGGCGCGTGCTGCCCTGTTGCCAGTGGAAGCGGCCGTCGTCGTGGTGAACGCCCAGAATGGCATCGAGCCCGTCACCGAACGCGTCTGGCGTTATGCCGAAGAGGCCAGCGTTCCCCGTGTCGTCGTCGTCAACCAGATGGACCACCCCAAGGCAGGCGGCGGCGGCGGACTGAGCGCCCTCATTGACGATCTCGTTGACCGCTGGGGCCGCAACTGCGTTCCCGTCCAGCTTCCCATCTCCGGCGCCGAGGGCTTTCACGGCGTGGTGGATCTGGTGACCATGGAGGCCTATTACTACACCCCAGGCGGCGACGGCCGCGGCAAGGTTACTGCGGAGATTCCCGCCAGCCTGACTGCCGATGCCAAGGCCCGCCATGAGGCGCTGGTCGAACTGGTTGCCGAAGGCAAGGACGAACTGATGGAGGAGTACTTCGAGAAGGGCACCATCGCCGAAGAGCACCTCATCGCCGCCCTCCACGAGGCCATCCGCGAAGACCGCATCTTCCCCGTGCTCTTTTCAAGCGGCCTGTCCAACATGGCCCTCGATCACCTGCTCGACTTCATCAAGACCTACGCCCCCTCGCCTGTCGAGCGCGCGCCCTTTGCCGTCCGCACCCCGACCATCGACGCCGTGGCAGCCAAAGCCGATGACGCCGAGTCCGCCGAAGCCGGCGCATCCACCCGCAAGGTCGCTGACAGCGAACCGCTCGCACTGATGGTCTTCAAGACCATGACCGATCCCTTCGCCGGCCGCATCACCTTCTTCAAGGTCGTCAGCGGCGTGGTCAAGAACGACGCCACGGTGGAGAACTATACCCGCCGCAGCCAGGAACGTCTCTCTCACCTCAGCGTCATGCAGGGCCGCAAGGCCGTCGAAATTCCCGAGCTGCACGCCGGCGATCTGGGCGCCGTGGCCAAGCTCCGCGAAACCCTTACCGGCGACACGCTTGGAGTCAAGGGCGCGGAGATCCAGATCGACCTCCACAAGCTCCCCGAACCGGCCATGACATACGCCATCGAGCCAAAGTCCCGCGCCGACGAAGACAAGCTGGCCCCGGCCATTCATAAGCTGATGGAAGAGGACCTGCTCATCCGCTTCTTCCGCGACCCGCAGACGAATGAGTTTTTGATAGCCGGCGCAGGCCAGCCGCACATCGAAGCCATCGTCAGCCGCCTCAAAAAGCGCTACCACGCTGAAGTCACCCTCAAGGCGCCAAAGGTGCCCTACCGCGAGACCATCCGCGCCAAGGCCGAGGCACAAGGGCGTCACAAGAAGCAGACCGGCGGCCACGGCCAGTTCGGCGACTGCAAGATTCGCATGGAGCCCATGCCTCGCGGCGGCGGCTTCGAGTTCGGCAATGAGGTCTTCGGCGGCGCGGTCCCGCGGAACTTCATCCCCGCTATCGAGAAAGGTATTGTTGAGTCGGCCGCCCGCGGCTATCTCGCCGGCTACCCGGTCGTCGACTTCAAGGCCACCGTCTACGACGGCAGTTATCACGATGTCGACTCGAACGAAATGTCCTTCAAGATGGCCGGACGGCTCGCGTTTAGAAAAGCCATGGAGTCGGCCAAGCCCTGCCTGCTGGAACCCATCATGAAGGTAGAGATCGAAGCCCCCGACGAGTTCGCCGGAACCCTCATGGGCGACCTCAACAGCCGCCGTGGCCGCGTAGGCGGCATGGAGTCCAAGGGCCGGACGACAATTATCAACGCTCAGGTCCCCATGGCCGAAATGCTGACTTATGGAACCCTTCTAACTTCCATGACTCAAGGCAAAGGCAGTTACCGCATGGAGATGGACCACTACGACATCGTCCCGCAGTTAGTGGCCGAAAAAATCCTGGCCAACGCCAAACGCCCCGTAGAGGAAGAGGAAGAGTAAGCATTGCATGCAGCAGCCGCGGCTTGCGCCGCAATGAACAACAGGCGGGTTCTATAAAAAGGGATGTCAAGTAAAAACACTTCACCTGATCCGCCGGGGGAAGGATTTTTACTGACATCCAGCCCCTGTTGGCGGCGCTGATGCACTTCGCCTGGGCACGGTTTTCTTTCTCGCATTCGCGGGAGGTTCCCGGCGTCATCTTTTTTCGCCTTCTTCCCTGCGGCTTCTTCTGCGCCTAAACCCGCCCAGGATACTCATCCCCGAACCCGAGCGCTCAGTTGCCGTTGGACGCTCGCGATCACTCCGCTCTCCAGCGACTCACCCTGCGCTCAAGCTGCTTGCAGCTTCAAATACTCCGCGTCGAACGCCTCTCCTTTCTTCCAGATCTTCAGGGTTATGGCGGCTATCTTGCGCGCCAGGGTCAGCCGGGCCATCTCCGGCGAATGTTTTTCTTTAGCTGCCCAAGATAGAACTCGCGAAAGACTCCCTCGCAGGCGGCAGCCGAAGTCGCCGCCGCCTTAAACAGATTCTTCAACTCATGGCTGTGATTCCAGTTCAGGCCGCGTATCTGCGCCAGCCGTTTTCTGCGCTCCACCTGTCCGTCCACCACGCGATATTCGCCGCTGTCGCGCATCTCCAGAGCCAACCCGCAGTAAGCCCAGAATTGGCGCTTGGTGCGGAAGCGATGCGGCGTCTGCACGCGGCCAATCAGCACCGGGGTCCCCAACGACAGGTCTACGTCGCTGGGGTGGAGCACCGCCGCGCGCACCGGGCCCAGAAACGGCACCGAACAGAGCAGCTTCGTCTCGGGATATTTGCGGCACTCCACAATCAACTCGCGCTTGGCCTGGCGGCGCAGTTGCTGTAATGCCTCCAGCTCTTGATAGAGGCACTCGGCGCGGCGTCTCAAAGCGCCCGCGCCGAGTTGCGCAAGATACTCGCCGCGATGCTTCGATCCATATAACTTCTTGCCGGCGCACCTTATCGCCTGGCCGCGAAACACAGCCTTGATGCGGGCCATCACGCGGGTCGTGTCTTCAGTCAAGAGCGCATAACTCCGCGCCAGGTGCTGCACCTCCAGCGCGCTCTTCTTGCCATGACAGACAGGCGACAGAATATCGGCGCGCAATAACTCGGCCAGCTTGCGCGCGTCGATGGCGTCGCTCTTGTTGCCCGACTTCAGCAGCGCATTCTTGCGCGGGTTGCAGACCACCAGCCGGGCCACGCGCCGCGAGAGCAGATCGTAGAGCCAGGCCGAATGGGTTCCTTCCTCGAAGGTGACGTGCAGGGTGCCGCGTATCCCGCCGATAAAATCCAGGATCGCTGCGGCCCGCATGGCCAGAATGGACTGCATGGATCATGCGGCCGCTCTCGCTCAGCACGGCCGCTGAAATCGTGTCCCGGTGAACATCCAGCCCGACATATCGCACACTATTCATCCGGGTGTTCCTTTCTGTTGGCTTGGGTTGACTGCTTCAGCACAGCAACCGCAGCTTACACGAAAGGGGCGCCCTTTTATAATGGTTCATCCTTCACGTACTTTGCGAAGGGTGAAAACCAAGCGGAACCGGACAGAATGAGGCGGGAAAGGAAACAATCAATGAGCCTACGCGACTCGCTGCGCAGGGTTTCAGTTTTCTTCTGCTGAGCTTTGGCGTCTCCAGCCCGGCAAAGAAACCGCAGTCCGCGCCCAAGCCTGCCGCCAGGCCAAACTCCGGCAAACCATGAATTGGTAGAATCTAACCATGCCGCTGACGCGCCAACAGGCTCTCGACCACTTCCGCTCTCCCGACCTGATCGGCCTGGGCTTTGAGGCCGACGCTGTGCGCCGCCGCCTGCACCCCGAAGGCGTGGTCACATACATCATCGATCGCAACATCAACTACACCAACTTCTGCACCGAGTACTGTACCTTCTGCGCCTTCTACCGCCCGCTTACAGGCCCGCGATCCGAAGAAGGCTACATCCTCCCCTTCGAGAAGATCTACGAGAAGATCGCCGAAACCGTCGAGATGGGCGGCACAGGCGTGCTGATGCAGGGCGGCATCCATCCCGATCTAAAAATCGACTGGTTCGAGCGCCTCTTCAGCGGCATCAAGCAGCGCTTCCCGCAAATCTGGCTGCATTGCCTGACGGCCTCCGAGGTTCTGGCCATCGCCAAATACTCTGACCTTCCCCTGCGCGACACCATCATCCGCCTGCGCGACGCGGGCCTGGATTCCATCCCCGGCGGCGGCGCCGAAATCCTCGACGACGACGTGCGCCGGCGCATCGCCCGCATCAAGTGCAACACCGAGGACTGGGTCAGTGTCCACCGCACCGCGCACCAACTCGGAATGCGCACCACGGCCACCATGATGTTCGGCGTGGGCGAGACATTCGAGCAGCGAATCAATCATTTTGAAGTCGTGCGCCGCCTCCAGGAAGAGACCGGAGGCTTCACAGCCTTCATCCCCTGGAGCTTCCAGCCCAAGCACACCGCCCTCGGCGGCCGCGGATGGGAGGAAGCAACGAGCGTCGAGTACCTGAAGGTGCTGGCCATCTCGCGCCTCTACCTCGATAACATTGAAAACGTGCAGGCAAGCTGGGTGACGCAGGGCCTGAAGGTCCTGGAGTTGGGCCTCCACTTCGGCGGCAACGACGTAGGCTCGGTGATGCTGGAAGAGAATGTAGTCAAGGCAGCGGGCACCAGCAACTGCACCACTGAAGAAGAGCTCCGCCGCATCATCCGCGACGCCGGCTTCAAGCCCGTCCAGCGCGACACCCTGTATCGGACGATGTTCTTGAACTGAGCAGGCTAAGGAAGCGAGTCAGCAGTTTATTCGCGGGTGGCGCAGCTCCCAATCAGTGAATAACCAAAATCCGGGTGCCCCAGGACCCTCGCGAGGGACCGGGGGCACCCTCAGCAAGGTAGAATCCCTCTTGAGATCGGGCCACCCGCCGAGATTGAGGAACAACTTTCGATACTGAGGAATGGACGTATTCCAAATCTGCGAAATCAAGTAAATCCTATCGGTGCGGCACGAGGAAATCTCTTGCCGCAATGGGCAAAGAGCATCTTGGGGTATAAATGACCATAACCAATGACATAACATTTGAAGATGGTTCCTACGGTCGAAAAGCTGTGATCCAATCAGACTGGACAACAGATACGGCGGAATACTTGGCCGATCATGGAGTGGTGGAGATTGAACTCAACATGGCCAAGGGCTGGAAGGCGGGAAGCGATCTATCCTTTCTGTCTGAAGTCCCCTTCTTGAAGTCTTTTGAAATCGTTGATTTTTATTAAGGACATTTCTCCCATACACTTTCTTCGATCCTTAAGACGCATCGAGATATTGACATATTGTTCCACAGCGATAGACTTCTCTGCTTTTCCGGACCTTGAGGAGTGTGTTCTCGAAAGGCGTCCAAAAGCCACTTCCGTCTTTGCTTGTACGACGCTGAAAAAGCTATTTGTCAATCGATACAAGGGCAAGAATTGCGACTCGTTTTCAAGCTTAGTAAATCTTGAGTCTCTGTCAATTCTTAATGTTCTGTTGCGAACCTTCATGGACTCAAACCGCTTACTGGGCTTCGATTCTTGAGACTTGCCAATCTTAGGCAACTTACTTCACTCGAAGGTATCGAGTGCCTTACAGAGCTTGAGAACTTAACCGTAGATACCTGTCGAAAGATTTCGTCGATTGGGGAAATAGTCTCTTTAACGAGTCTACGGACCGTAGATATTGACAATGACGGTGACATCGCGTCGATAAAGCCTATGGAAAAGCTCGATAAACTGGAACGTGTTGGGTTCGTTGAGTCTACGAATGTTCTCGATGGCGACCTCACACCGTTCTTGCGGCTTAGGCACCTATCGCGTATTTCATTTCAGAATCGAAAACATTATTCTCACACCCGTGAAGAGTTGAATGCCAGGCGGCCCCGATCTCGATGATCTTTCCGCACCACACAGAGGGTGCCCCCAGTCCGCGAAGGGTGAGCCCCATCCTTGAATCGCTTTTTGATTCAGGGATGGGAGACAACAAAGGCCCATATCGACCGTAAACAATAAAAAACGAAAATGCCCTAGTTCTTGCCTGGCCCTGGAACTACCTTGTCCTTCCCCCCTCCCGGAATCATTTTGTCCAGCAGGGCAAAGCCTCCATAGTTCCCCAAAAAGCCAATAGCTATCGCTCCCCAGAGGTCCGAAACGCTCACCTTGATGAAGAATTGTGTCTCTTGAATTCTGGACAGGAGGATGGTGATAATCACGCTCAATAGTGCCGACCCGAGCAGGCTCAGACCGATTCTTACAAAAGCCGGGGCATTATCCAGGCGGCTTGGAGATGGGTTACCCTCTTCCGCTCGGACCCAGGAGAGAAGCGCAAAGATGAAGCCGCCCAGGACCGCGCCAAACAGGATGATCGATTCAGGCGCAGCAAAGTCTACGGTCTTCTCTGCGACAGCCGTGTGGTAATCGTCGCTGTCAAACTTCGCCTTATCCCAGTATTTCGCCTCCACTGTAATTGGGTAAGCACCGGGGACAAAACGGAGATACTGAAGCCATTGCCAGAAGTCAAACGTTGGGGTCTCGACCCAGAAAACTCTGTAAGTCTCACCCGGCTTGAGGCAGAGCAGTGGATTCCTCTCCATGTACTCGGTGGGGAAAGAGCCATCAAGCGCGAATCCCGATCGTGCGAGCAGCAGCGCGAATGCGAGCTGAACATCCTGTTGCCGCATATAGACAGGCGCCCCGGAATTATTGGTAATGTCGGCCACTACTCCAACCGCGTCCCCAGGAACGAGCTGCTTTCGAAAGGTCTCGACCTTGATGTCGATCGCGGGTGGATTACCTTGCGCCACATGTGGATTACTTTGTGCCACGGGTGAATTACTTTGCACCACGCGCGGACTACTTTGTGCGGATGTCGCTTGAGTTAGGGTTGGTTGTTTGCCTTGTGTCGGTTCTTGCTGTGCATGTATGCCCCTCGAACTGCTCAACGTGAGGATCGCCAGCAGTACAAGCCATCCAAGAGCTCCCGACTTCATTGAATCCATTCGGGAACGCATTGTGCTACTCCTTTCAGCCCTAACGTACTCCTGAACTGCACTGCGCACAACACTTAAAAGCCGTTCCTGGTATAAATCGATTGGCCCAGCGCCCTTCAGCATTTTCGATTCTGGTGTTTACAAAATTCATACAGCCACCTTCCATGCTCTCCTCATGTAAAGATGTGAAGCGAAAATGACTAGTAGCTGCTTCTACGGATGCTGCTCGATGGCAATGTTCACCCTGCCGTTATTGCCGGTGACCGCCTGGCCGAGCATGTTGGTGGCCACGCCAGGCAGCGATGCCGGGATGAAGGTGACCGTTCCGTCGAGGGCGGAGATGGCTGTGGAAGCCTGCGTGGCCAGTAACTCTCTCTGAGTGCAACGGCCATGCGGCGGACAGGGCGGCGCCCAGGCATAGAGCGCTTGATAGAGCGTGACCAGTCCGCCGGCCATGGGGTTGCCGTCCATGTCCAGCACACGCAGCGTAATCTGCCCGGCCGTTCCGCTGACAGAGAGGCTCTGCGCGGTTCCCGAGACAGCTTCGAGAGTAGCGTACTCCGGGCGTGCGCCGAAGGCCGTATAGGCAACGCACTGGCTGGTGCCGTTCAGGCAGGCGGTCGAGGTAGCCGTTTGCCCTTCGGTCAGCGGGCCCACAGTGAGCGCCTTGGCCGCAATGCCATTCGCGTTGGTGGTGACGGCGCCGCTCTGCATTGCAATGCCGCTCCCGCTGGTCTGCCAGGCCACCGTCTGGCCACTCGCGGGTGCGCCCTTGCTCAGCGCCAGGGCTTGCGATGTCCAGGTCGCCGTCGCTCCGGCGGCCAGCGAGAGCATGGGCGAGAGCGAGACCAGCACCGGCGGTGTTCCGCCCATGAATTCGGCCTTCAGGCTGGAACCGTTGGTCAGCGAAGCGGTCACAATCGACCAGCTTCCGTCCACCGCCGTCACGTTCATTGAGGCGCGCCCGTCGCCGGTGGCCGTAACTGAGCAGATTTTTTTGCCACAGCCCAGGGCCGCCGTTCCGCTGACAAGGGTGTAAAGGACCGTAACTCCGCCAGCCGGACTCAGGTCCGCTCCCAGCGCGATGACGGAGAACGACTCCGGCACGCCGATGGGCACCGTGCTCATCGGCGCGGCAATCAGCGTCAGCGCGTCTCCGGAGCCCGAGTCGTAGCTGACGCCGCCGGAGATGATGGCCCCCGCGCAGTAGATGGGCAGGTCGTCCACCTCCACGTCCACCGAGCCGGTAACGCCTGAGGCGGCCGGGGGCGCGATGGCCGTGATTTCGTTGGGAGAAATGCTGATAACCAGGGCAGGCTGGCCGCCCACCAGAACTGTGTCCGCAGGGCGAAAGCCCATGCCGTGAATCACGATAGGCCCGCCTGTAGCCGGCAGCCGCCGCGGCAGGACCGTGTCGGCATAGATCACCAGGCCCTGGTAGGCGTAGTCCGGCCGGCCGTCGCCGCGCTCATCGGCAACTCCGAGGCGCACCACATCGTCGCCTGTCGTGCTGACCTGCAGCCAGCTCTCGCCCATCGCCAGGCCGTTCAGCCCCTGCGTCGCACCCACGGCCGAGGCGCCGACCGGGTCGAAAGCGTCCCAGACACCCAACACCGGCATGGCCTTGGCGTTGGTAGGGGCGCCGGTCTCATCCAGCGCTTCGGTGACCACGGTGAAGGTGAGCCCGCCCCGAACGGGGAAGATAAACCAGTCGGACTGCCCCACCTGGCTCAACCGGCCTCTCCACACTCCGCTGGCGGGGAGAATGCGCGGCGCGGCTTGGGTGCCGATGGCGTCGTCATAGCCGCCCACCGCCGAGTTCTCCACGTCGACGGTAAGCGTCTTCGAGCTGCCCGCCGCCATGCCCGTCGCCCAGACGGGCGGCAAGGTTCCCGAAGGCTCCGGCGAGCCGTCCAGATAGGGGCCGACCGAGGAGGTGAAGATGTACATCGGACTTACCGGCTCGAAGGTGACCTGATAGTTGCCCTTGGCCGCGTCCGGCGGCAGCGGTATCCCGCTGATGTCAAAGAAGCCTCGCATGGAGGCTTCGTTCGATCCCCACATCGTCAACGGGTTGCCGTTCGTGTCGGTGAAGCCGGTCACCCGGTTGCCGTGATTGCCGTTGAAGTAGGAGCCGGAGACAAAGGTTACCGTGTACTGGTAGAGCGGGTTGCCTTTCGCGTCTACGGGACGGGCCACCACGTTCACGCCCTGCATTCCCACGCCGTTTCTAAAACGGATTGTCCCCTGGATGGAAACCGTGTTGGCCGCCGTGATCTTCTTGCCGGGAAAGCTGGCCAGGTTGCCGGCCGTGATGGGATAGATGCGGTTCAGCGCGGCAATGTCGTCCCAGCGCAGTTGGGTGGGGTTGGGGATGCAGTCGCCGCCGGTCAAGCTGCAGTCGCCGCTTTCCGGCTGCATCACCGGCCAGCCCAGCGTGCCCCCAGCTTCGCCGTTGGTTTGGGCGCCGGGGTTCACCTGCGCGTAGTCCAGGCCGAGGATGCGCCCGAAGGCCCGCTCCAGCTCAAAGCTCATCATCTTGAGCATGTTGGCGTTGGTGGCGCAGAGACCGTTCAGCACCACCATGCCGTGCGCAAAGGTCGCATCCGGATTGACATTGTCGATCCAAGCGAAGACGCCGTTGTTCTGGCAACTCGCAGGCTGGCTGGTCCCCGTGCCGAAGACGGTGTCAATCACCGAGCCGTCGGCGTCAAAGACGACTCCCAGCGGAAAGCTGGTGGCCGCCGGAGTCACGTCGGCCGGCTGGGTAATGACGCCCAACTGGCTGGTCTGCTCGCCGGTCACCGTAAAGCCCGCGCCGCCGATGGCGATGCTCGCGCCATTCACGTCTTCATTCAGCGGGCCCATGTCGGTAAGCGTTACCCCGGCCGTCGGAACCGCGCTCCACAGAGCCGCCGCCGCGTCCACCATGGCTTTGGCCTGCTGGTTGGTCACCGTGGCGCTCAACGGACCCTGATCGACGTAGTAATTCAATTGCCCATTGGCCCAGTGAACTGGTTGACCCACGACTCCCGGATTGAAGTAGCTGACCCCGGCCACATATTTGGGTCCGCCAGCCAACGCCGCCGCCGGCATCAGAAACCAGATCAGAAGCCAGGCTGCCATGCAATGCGAGGGAGAAAAGCGGAAGACCGGCATAGGACGCGCTCCGGAATTGCCGGCGCGCCTTGGAGTTCATGAAGAGGACCCAGAGAAAGCTCCAAGGCGGCCACAATTCCCTCATCGGCGCAGAGCGCTTGGACTAAAGACCTTTAGGTAACAAGAAGCCCTAATGAGTTCTTTTTTATGTCGTAGAGCAATAACCGGCGAGCGCGTCGAAAACGCACCTGGCCGGATTGGAAATGGCCAAAGCTGGGTGGAAGCTCATGGATGAGCCTAATCTGGCCATTGGAGAAGGCGCACTCAGATCTCCGGATAGATGTCGAAAAATGCGTCCAGGCTGCGTTTGAGCTGGGCCTCGATCTCCTTGCGCGAGCCCTCGATCAGGTGCATGGCGACATGGGCCTGGCGGCCGTTGGCCAGCTTCAGCGTTGCGTCCTGAATCTCCGTGACTTCGCCTTCGGGGAGGAGCCGTAGACCGTAGATAAGAGTCAAATTCGCCATATGGCTCATCTTAATAGCAGAAAGCTCCAGCGTGGAGGGTTGCCCTCTGCAAGAGCTAAAATCAACACGGGAACCCTCATGACAGAGATTCGCGACACAGTAATCCTGGGCTCCGGCTGCGCCGGACTCACGGCGGCCATCTACACGGGCCGCGCCGGCCTCAACCCGCTGGTTCTGGAGGGCCACGAGCCCGGAGGCCAGCTCTCAATCACAACTTTGGTCGAAAACTTTCCCGGCTGGCCTGAGGGCATCCAGGGACCGGAACTGATCGACAACATGAAGAAGCAGGCCGCGCGCTTCGGCGCAACATTTCAGCTTGCCCACCTCAATCAAGTGGATCTCAGCCAGAATCCCTTCCGGCTGCAAACCTCGGCCGGGGAGATTCTGACGCGCACGCTGATCGTCGCCTCCGGCGCCAGCGCGCGCTGGCTGGGTCTCAAGAGCGAACAGGCGCTGATCGGCCATGGCGTCTCCAGTTGCGCCACCTGCGACGGCTTCTTCTTCCGCGGGCGTGAGATTGCCGTGGTGGGCGGCGGCGACTCGGCCATGGAAGAGGCGCTGTTCCTCACACGCTTTGCCTCCAAGGTCACGCTGCTCCATAGGCGCTCGGCCTTTCGCGCCTCAAAGATCATGCTGGACCGCGTGATGGCGAATCCCAGCATTGTGCTGCGCGCCAATACGGTGATTGAGGAAGTGCTGGGCGTGGAAGATAAGGAAGTGAAGGGGCTGCGCCTGCGCGACGTCACGACGGGCGAGGTAACCACGCTGGCCATCGACGGACTGTTTCTCGGCATTGGCCACGAGCCCAACGCGAAGATGTTCGCCGGCCAGATTGATCTCGACGGCGACGGCTACATCCGCACCAGGGACAACGTGCTGACCACGCGCGACGGAGCCGTCGTTCCGGGCGTCTTTGCCTGCGGCGACGTGCAGGACCGCCGCTACCGGCAAGCCATCACCGCCGCCGGATCGGGCTGCATGGCCGCGCTTGAAGCGGAGAAATTCCTCGAAGAGCAGGGACATTGAGCGGACTGAGCGAGAATCTCGAGCGGCTGGAAGAGGCGATTGCCGTGGCCTGCCGCAGGGCCGGCCGCGCGCGCGCCGGGGTAGAGCTGATGGCCGTCTCAAAGACCTATCCGGCAGGCACAGTGGCAGAGGCTGCCGCGCTGGGACTTGCGCTCTTCGGCGAAAACCGCGTGCAGGAGTTTGCGGGCAAGGCGGCGGAACTCGATCCTCTGCGCCAGCGCGCCGCAAATCCCATTCGCGTGCATCTGATCGGCCATCTGCAATCGAATAAGGCACTGCGGGCAGTGGAGCTTTTTGATGCGGTCGATTCAGTGGATTCGCTGCGCCTGGCCGAGCGTCTAAACGATGCGGCGGGCAAGCTGGGCAAACGGTTGCCGGTTCTGATCGAGGTGAAGCTCAGCCCTGAAGAATCGAAGGCTGGCCTGGAGCCGGAGTCGGCCGAGGCCGCGCAACTGCTGGAGCGGCTGCCGGATTTGGCGAACTTGCAGGTACGCGGGCTGATGACGATTGCACCTTTTGGCGTGCATGAAGCCGAGACGCGCACCTGTTTCCGCGGCCTGCGCGCCTGGCGCGACCGCTGGACCGGCCTCCATCCCCGGCTCTCGCTCGACGTGCTCTCGATGGGCATGAGCGGCGACTTTGCGCTGGCTATCGAAGAAGGCGCAACCCGCATCCGCGTGGGCACAGCCTTGTTTGGCCTTCGTCCGGCCAGCCCGCGCAAGCAAGACCCGGAGCTGGCCTGATGCTGCGCTCGACCGCTGCCGGCGTCACCCTGGCCGTTCGCGCCCAGCCCGGCGCAAAGAAGACCGCGATTACCGGCGTCTACGGCGAAGGAGCTGCGGCGCAACTGAAGATCGCCGTGCACGCGCCTCCTCTTGAAGGCCGCGCCAACCAGGCGCTGATCGCTTTTCTGGCCGAGACCTTTGCCGTGCCGAAACATGTGATCGAACTGACGGCTGGCGAGTTATCTCGAAGCAAGGTCTTCCTGCTGCGAGCGGTGACGTTGCCGCAGGCGGAAGCAAAGCTGGCCGCATGGACCTCCAGGAGCTGAATCGCCAGGGCGGAAAAGACGAATCCGCACTCCGGAAACGTTGAAACCGCTCGCTATAGCGGTTCTCCCTTTGCTGTACACCGAACCCCATGTCTCCGAGTGGCTTTTTCCTCAAGAAACGGCCACCTTCTATGATCCTGGAAAAACTAGAGATGATTCCACCCAGCTTCGAGCAGACTCACCGTCTGTGTACATGGGAGCTGCTTTGACGGGCTTCGCTTTTCACGCCACTTTGGCGGGCGAATCTGTATTGGCCGGGGGCCAAAGCCGGATGTGCATCTTCCTCTAATCGTTGGTGGCCGGAAGCATGACCTGCTCTTGTGAGCGAAGAACCGCCGTGTGGAAGGAAGCGCAGAGCAGGAAGGCCCAGCAGCCGAGTATGTATGGAAAGTGCGGAACAAGCCCCTTCATCCATAGTTCCAGGAATGAAGGCAGATTGGCGATGAGCTGGCCAAGGATATAGACAAGGCCAAATGCCACTCCTGAAATCTTCAAACTCCACTGCATCCATGCCGGACACCAGAGCTTGTAGGTATGCAGGAAGGACCTGGCCGACTCCTCGCCACGAAGGTGCAACCACGCAACAAGAAAACAGAGGAACGCGACAGCCAGCATCGCCCCTCCGGCCCAGAGAAGCCCTACCGCCCGGAACTTTCCGCCGCTTGCAACGCTCGCCCAGAGCAGCACCGCACTCATGGCCAGCCCGGCGATGCTGACCAACTCCCCAATTGCACAAACGAAGTGATAGCCATGCGAGAGCGAAGGCGGCGCATCGAGCCTCGGCGCAGATGCGCTGGGCGCTTGATGCGTCTCCAGCCCATCTAGATCGCTGTCGAGCAGAATTGACTCGGCAATATTCTTCGGATTCACATGAACCACGACCTGGCGGCCCTTGAATTGCTTCACCCACTCCTGCGCTGGTGTCTTCTGCTGAAACTCGCGCTCGTACTCGCCCATCTGCAGCTCCGGACGGCGGTAGAAGTAGGTTAGCGTGGCGGCGTAGTAGTGCCTCTTGTCGACAGTCCGTTCGACGACGCTCACCACATCGATCGCCGCCGGAACCGAGAGCCAGTCGCGAACGCGCCGCGTCTTGCTCCGTTGCCGCCATCTGCGAATCCAGGGGAGGTTGAATCCGCTCCACGCTGCAATGATTGGCCAAACGATCTCCGGCCTCATCAGCAACTTGAAGACTGCTTTCAGCAGTTGTTGCGCGGGCTGGGTCAGCGGTTGCATCGTTCAAAGAGGCTTGAGAATTGCCGAAGCAATTATCGCACTATGCCGCGCGAGAAAACCTCTCCACCTTGGGCCGCTTGCGTTGCGATGCATGCCAAAGATCGTACTGCTGCTGCAAGTCGAGCCACACGCCCGGCTCGGTCCCGAAAGCATCAGACAGCCGGAGCGCCATTACCGCCGTAAACGAGGCCCTGCCGTTCAGCAGCCGGGAAAGCGTAGACCGGGCTACGCGCAGCTTTTTCGCTGCCACACCAACCTGAATAGTACCCAGGTACTCGCGGAGAATCTCGCCCGGATGCGCCGGGTTGTACATCGTCATCGCCATGGTGATTCTCCTGACCCTTCAGTGATAGCCGGAGCCTGCAGAGAAATTCTAGCGGACAATTTTGCCATTGACCCAAAATCTGTAAAGATAGAGCTGCTATGACAATCTCCGCTCCTTCCCAAGTCTTTGCCGACCGTATTGGCCGGATCGAGGTCTCCGCAACCATGGCCGTGGCTGCGGAAGCCGCCAAGCTGCGCGCCCAGGGAGCCAACCTGGTGGATTTCGGAGCCGGCGAGCCGCATTTCCCCACTCCCCGCCACATCAAGGACGCGGCCATCGCCGCCATTGATGCCAACTTCACCCGCTATACCGTGGTACCCGGCATTCCCGACGTGCGCAAGGCCATCGTCGAACGCCATGCCGCCGATTTCGGCTCGGACTACGATATCTCCGAAGCCATCTTCACCACCGGCGGCAAGCTGGCCCTGTTCAACACCGTCCAGGTGCTGGTGGACCACGGCGACGAAGTCATCCTGCCCGTCCCCTACTGGGTCAGCTTCAAGGACATCATTCAGTATGCCGGTGGCAAGGTCGTCTTCCTTGAGACCAGGGAGGCGGAAAACTTCCGCATCACGGCCGACGCCATCGAGAAAGCCGTCACACCCAGGACCAAAGCCATCATCCTCAACTCGCCATCGAACCCGGCAGGCTCAATCGTCTCGGCCCAGGATTTGGAGCGCATTGTCCATCTGGCCCACGAGCGCGGGATCTTCCTGCTTCTGGACGAGTGCTACGCTTACCTGACATATTCCGGCAAGCCGGTCTCCGGCGGCTCGTTCACTTGGGCCAAGGACCATCTGGTCATCCTCGGTTCGCTGTCGAAGACCTATGCCATGACCGGCTGGCGCGCCGGCTTTGCCCTGGCCGCCAAGCCCGTGGTGGCCAACCTCAGCAAGCTCCAGTCGCAATCCACCTCGAACGCCACCAGCTTTGTGCAGAAGGCCGCCATCGCCGCGCTGACCAGTTCACAGGAGTGCGTCAGCGAGTTCCGCGCCGAGTTCATCGATCTGCGCGACTACATGCTGGCCAAGCTGGCCGAGATTCCCGGCATCACCTGCACCAAGCCCGAGGGCGCGTTCTACGTGTACCCCAACATCGGCGCATTCCTGGGCAAAGGCGGCGTCAAGACGGCGACAGAACTGGCCACCCGGCTGCTTCACGAGGCTCATGTCGTCACCGTGCCTGGCGAGGCCTTTGGCACCGCGGAGCACATCCGCATCTCCTACCCGGTCACCAAGCAGAACATCGACGAAGGAACCCGCCGCATGGGAGAATTCCTGGCCAAGCTGTCGTAGCCGGAGCTTTCATTTCTCGCCCGGATGGGCCTTGCAGCTTACGTTGCGCCGCGCGCCGTTTTGCATTGTGGGATGGGCAAAAACCATCTCCTGCAAGGCCTGCGCGCGCAACCGGGGCTCCCAGCGAGAAAAAGTATCATTCGGCACTGTGCAAACATGGTGTTTGTCGCGTAGGATGTGTTTTCGATGTCGAAGCCTGTCGATTTCCGTCCTGTGATTCTTGCCGGAGGCAGCGGTACCCGCTTCTGGCCCCGCTCCCGTCGCGCCCATGCCAAGCAGGTTCTGGCGCTGGACGGCGAGCGCTCCATGATCCAGCAAACCGTCGAGCGGATCAAACCGCTGGCAGGGCTCGACCAGACCTGGGTCATCACCAACAAATACCTGGCCCACGAGATCGCCGACCAGTTGGAGGGCGTGCCCGCCGGGCAGATCATTCAGGAGCCGGTGGCCCGCAACACTGCCCCGGCCTGCGGACTGGCCGCCTTCCTCATCGAGCGCCAGAACCCCGATGCGGTGCTGGGCGTCTTTCCCTCCGACCACGTCATCGCCGACGAGCCGCGCTTCCTCAAGGCGCTGCAGAAGGGTATCGCCGTGGCCGCCACCGACGATAACATGGTGGTCTTGGGCATTGAGCCTACTCGCGCTGAAACCGGCTACGGCTACATCGAAACCGGCGACTATACCAAGGACGACGCGGCCCTCCACGTCCGCCGCTTCACTGAAAAGCCCAACCAGAATCGCGCCGAGGAGTTCGTCGCCGCGGGCAATTATTACTGGAACTCAGGCATGTTTCTGTGGTCGGCGCGCACGCTGGCCAACGCCGTCCGCGAGCACCTGCCAGAGACCGCTCCCCTGCTGGAGGCCATCGCCGCGGCTTACGGCACGCCCCGCTTTGAAGAAGTCTTCCACTCCGCCTATCCCAAGTGCGAGAACATCTCCGTGGACTACGCCGTCCTGGAGCCGCGCTCGGCCAAGGGCGAGCATCTCTCCCACCTCTACTGCATTCCGGCCGAGTTCAGTTGGAACGACCTGGGATCCTGGGCCTCGCTCTACGAGTACCAGATGGAGACCCGGCTGAGCGGAGACGCCGAGGGCAACGTCTCGGAGACCGAGGGCCACATGGCTCTTGACTCGATGAACAACTACATCTACAGCCCAAGAAAGTTTGTGGCCCTGGTAGGCGTCGAGAACCTGGTAATCGTGGATACCGACGATGCGCTGCTGATCGCCCACCGCGACCACTCCCAGGACGTCGGCAAGATCGTCAAGGAACTGGGCCTCTCCGGGCGCACTGAGCTGATCTGAAGGCGTACGCTCAAGTCCGGGTTTTGAGGTTAGGGAAATCGCGAACTCCAATCCGGTCCCGCTCGTCTGCAGCAGCCTCCGGCTTCGTTTACCCTAGTAATCAGGGAGAACGAGAACCGGAACATGCCTCATCCTCAGATCAAATTCGGCACCGACGGCTGGCGCGGCATCATCGCCGATGATTTCACCTTCGCCAATGTGCGCATCGCCGCCGAGGCCATCGCCGCCTACGTTCACGCCAAGGAAGACCCCGCCAAGGGGATTTGCATCGGCTATGACACCCGCTTCGGCTCCAAAGCCTTTGCCCGCACCTGCGCTGAAGTCGTGGCCTCCACCGGAATTCCGGTACTGCTGGCCAACGGCATCACGCCCACGCCGGCCCTCAGTTACGCCGTGCTCAAGCGCGGCATGGCCGGCGGCATCATGATCACCTCCTCGCACAATCCGGCCCAATGGAGCGGCGTCAAGTACAAGGGCTGGTACGGCGGCTCCGGCAAGCCCTCCATGATCGCCGAGATCGAGTCGCGCCTTGGACGGCCCGCAGCCCGCGCGGCGCAACCAGCACTCATCGCAGAAGTCGATTTCCTGCCCCCCTACCTCAAAGTCATTGAGAACTTCACAAGCCTCGACGCGCTCGCAAAATCCGGCATGAAGTTCGGCATTGACTCGATGTACGGCGCCGGGTTGACCTTCCTCTCGGAAATCTTCACCCGCCTGGGCGTGGCCCATGTGCAGATTCGCGGCAACGCCAATCCCCTCTTTCCCGGCATCAACCCCGAGCCTATCGAGCCGAACATTCGCGCCCTGGGCGAGGCGGTGGTAGCCAACGGCTGCCAGGCCGGTCTCTGCACCGATGGTGATGCGGACCGCATCGGCGCGACAGACGAGAATGGAAACTTCGTCGATCCGCACAAGATCTACTGCGTCCTGCTCAGTTGGGTGCTCAAGCACCACAATGACTGGCCCGGAGCCGTTACCCGCGCCTTCAACACCACCAAGATGCTGGACCGCATCTGCAAGAAGCACGGCCGCGAACTGATCGAGCACGGCATCGGCTTCAAGTACATCTGCGACCTCATGCTGGAGCGGGAGATTCTCATGGGCGGCGAGGAGTCGGGCGGCATCGGCTTCCAGCGCCATCTGCCGGAGCGCGACGGCCTGCTGAACTCGCTGCTGCTGGCCAACGTGATGGCCGAAGAGGGCAAAACGCTGGGTCAGCTCGTCGCCGACCTGCAAGAAGAGTACGGCGAGCACCAGTACGGCCGCATTGACCTGCACATCCCCGACGCGGTCAAGAAAGACGCCATCGCCCGCGCCAAAGCCCTCCAGCCCGGCGACACGGTCTTCGCCGGAATGGCGATTTATTGCCAGGAGGACATGGACGGCGTCAAGTTCTACCTCGACAACCCCGAAGCCAGCACCAAGCCGAAGGCCGCCGAAACCTGGCTGCTGCTGCGCGCCAGCGGCACAGAGCCCCTGCTGCGCATCTACACCGAGTCCTGCTCGAGAGAGTCAGTCGCCCGCCTCCTCGCCTCCGCCCGCAGCTTTGCGCTGGGAGAATAGCTCCGGCTTTCCATAAAACTGGAAGACCATGAACTATCGATCTTCCACAAATCCGGGTGCCCCAGGTTCGGCGCAGTCTCATCGCGCCTAACCTGGGATACCGACAACTACAGTCTTTTATGGCTTTTTATAGTTTTTCTTTCACTCCCTGCAAAGCACCGTGCCCATCCTGAGCGAGCGTTGCGAGTCGAAGGACCTGCTTCTTGTATTCTCGGCGAAATGGGTGGGAAACCACGACCCCTGACCGGTATCGGAACCACCTCATCCACACCAAAAAATAGTTCGCGAGCAAAAAAACATATTTTCCTACTTGACAAATTGTTTTAATTACATAACAATACATTCTTAAGTATGAACAGTACACCTCAAAAAGCCCCCGGCGAGAGCGGCCTCTACAACCGCATCGCCGTCCTGCGCGCCGAGCGCGGCATCAGCCGCCAGCAACTGGCCGACGCAATGGACGTCAACTACCAGACCATCGGCTTCCTGGAACGCGGCGACTACAGCCCCAGCCTCAAGCTGGCCCTCTCGCTGGCCGAGTATTTCGCCCTGCCCGTCGAGGTAATCTTCTCCAAGTATCCCTTCCAGCCCCTCAGCCAACAGGTCTATGGCCGCGCGGCGGAACGCTCAACACCGGGCACGAAACCGGAGGTACACGAACAATGATCTCCACCAATAAACTCTTCGGACTCTCCATTGCCCGCCGCCGCACAAGGCGCGCCCTCGTTGTCGCATACTGGTGCTTCGTCGCGGTTTTCTCGTGTGCGTTTCTGCCACGCGGCAACTTCAACTGGTTCGGAGTGCTGCTAGCGGTTCAGTTGCTCATCCAGATTCCCATCTGGCTGGGCGGAGTGCGTGCGGGAGGCATGGTCAAGCCCTTCCGGGGAATCCACTGCGTCCCGTTGCAGGAACGCGAGGATGTGCAAAGCGCTTCTTTGCTCTCTGGCTCTCCGGCACGCGGTGAAGACGCCTCGCTCGACGAGCGCGAAACCGGCCTGCGCGACTGGATGCACTTCCTGGCCTACACGCTCGCCCGCTGGTTCGCCTTGCTGCTCTTTGGCCTCTACTGCCTTACCGCTGTCGTTAATCCGGCATGGCTCAGCCAGGCAGGCCCGTTCTTCCTCTTTCTGCTGACCGTCGTTCTCTGGAGCCTGCCGCAATCCCTGATTCTCTGGACCGAGCCCGACATGGAGCTGGAGCAAATCTAACCTTCTTCATCAAACGAGTCTGTTTCAAAATCCGGCTTTGTATCAGGGCACGACTTCAGTCGTGCCGAACAGCCCGGAAGAAGCGCGGGCTTTAGCCCCTGCAGAAGTGGAACCGGTCTCCGCAAGACCATCTTGATATGTTTTCTACTCCTGCTGGAACATTCGCGCGTCGAAAACGAAGGGCTGCGGCGGATCGATCTGCAATTCGCTCATGCGGGGATGGAGCGGGTTGACCAACACGTTCCACTCCGCGCGAATCGGAACCGAGGGAACCAGCAAGGCCAGCGAGGAGTGGCTGTTGATCCAGGCGTCGCCCAGATCGCGAATCGCGGCGGCTGCACTGTCCGTCCACCACGCAGCAGGCAAATCGGCTGATTGTAGGGTGCGCGCCGGTTCTCCCTCGGGCAACGTTGCGGAAATATAAACCAGATCGTCGGGTGTCTGGCTGGGTTCCAGATGAACGAAGAGTTCAATAGCGGCCAGCGCCAGCGAAGACGACGCATAAACCATCGGCACCCCCGGCGTATTCCAACGCCCTCCGAAACGCCGCGCCCCCATGCCGGAAAAAGCCTCGTCGACAAAGCGCGCCTTGCAAATGCGCCAGATCAGCATGAGAGACTTTCTGAATCGGCCAATGTTTTGAAAGGGCACGACTTCAGTCGTGCCGAAAACGAGCCAAAAGGAATGAGGGCTTTAGCCCCTGAGGGAATGATCGATATGGAATAGGACTGAATCAGGGGTTCCTCAGCTATAAACGCCGTAGGCGATGCGGCCCAACACGTCTTCCACTTCGCGCACGCCGGGATCGGTGTCCAACTGGTCCAGCGGGCGGCCACCGCGCAGGGCGCGATTTGGCGTCTTGAGCCACGCCGCGGCCTTCTGCCCGTCGCCCAGTGTTTCCGCCGCTGTCGAGTAGACCTGGGCCAGTCGCACAGCCCGGTCGCTTTCAGCTGCCGTCAGCCGTGAGTGCTGCGTGATCCGCCGCGTGAGCGTGCGCTGAGGAATGCCAATTTTTTCGGAGATTTCCGCCTGGCGCAGGTCCATTCGCTCGGCCAGCAGGAAGAGCGCCTTGACCGGGAGCCCCTCGCGCACCAGCTCGGCCATGGCCCCGCCTTTGTTCATCGGCCTGCCGAGAATCCCTTCGCCGCCCAGCACATCGAGTAAGGAATGGGTCGCCATCGTTGGCCTCCATCCTCATGATACGCCATTTGGCTAATTATAAAACGCCATTTTTACGAAATCACAGCAACCTTGGCCCGCTTGCCCAGCCGGACAGCGATTCGCGCTGGCATGGCGGCAACAGAAACAAGAGCGCCCGCGGCGCTTTCCCCATCCAGCTTCACGGCCTTCTCGGCGATCTTGCGGTTGGCTTCGGCGTTGCTGGCGGCGAGTCCCAGCTTCACCAGCAGCTTGGGCAGGCGAATCTGCTGCGGCTCCGGTCCGGCCACATCGGCAAACGCCACGGCAACCTCTTCCAGATCCTCCGAGACTTCCTTCTGCTGGAACATCCTGGCCCAGTTTTCGTCGGCGCTCTGCGCGGCCTCTTCGCCATGGAAGCCCGCGGTGATGGTCCGCGCCAGTTTTTTCTTGATTTCCATCGGATGCAGCTTTCCGGCCTTCACATCGGCTTCGAGCGCGTCCACTTCCGACTGCTTGAGGTCGGTCAGGAAGACCCAGTACTTCCACATCAGCTCGTCGCTGATGCTCATCAGCTTGCCGTACATTTCGGCTGGCGGCTCGCTGATGCCAACTGCATTGCCCAGCGACTTCGACATCTTCTGCACGCCGTCCACACCTTCGAGAATCGGCGTCATCAGCACGATCTGCGGCTTCTGGCCGTAGTGGCGCTGCAGCTCGCGGCCGCAGAGCAGGTTGAACTTCTGGTCCGTCCCGCCCAGCTCCACGTCGCACTCCAGGCAGACCGAGTCGTACCCCTGCATCACCGGGTAGAGAAATTCGTGCAGGCTGATGGGCTGCTCGGCCTGGTAGCGCTTGTGGAATTCGTCGCGCTCCAGCATCTGCGACACGGTGAATTGCGCCGTCAGCCGGATCGTCTCCTCGTAGCCCAGCTTACCCAGCCACTCGCTGTTGTAGCGCACCTCGGTCGCCTTCTTGTCGAGAATCTTGAAGGCTTGATCCAGGTAGGTCTCGGCATTCACGTTGATCTGCTCGCGGGTTAGCGGCTTGCGGGTCACGTTGCGGCCGGTGGGGTCGCCAATGAGCGTGGTGAAGTCGCCCACCAGAAAAATCACCTGGTGGCCGAGCTGCTGAAAGTGGCGCAGCTTGCGCATCAGCACGGTGTGGCCCAGATGCAGGTCTGGCGCGGTGGGGTCGAAGCCGGCCTTCACGCGCAGCGGGCGTCCGGTTTTGCGGCTCTCTTCCAGCCGCTCGCGCAGGTCGCTGGAGCGGATAATCTCCGCCGCGCCCTTCTGAAGCAGGTCCATCTGTTCGTCTACAGATAAAAAAGTGCTCATGTTGTCTTTCAGTATAAAGTCCATAACCTCTCCGGTCCTCCGCCGCATCGGCCGCCCCGATTGCCTTACACTGTTACGATGGAAGAGTTTTCGAGAATTCAGCGCCTCCCGCCTTACGTCTTTAACATTACCGGAGAGATGAAGATGTCCGCCCGCCGCCATGGCGAAGACATCATCGACTTCGGCATGGGCAACCCCGATGGGGCCACCCCCAAACACATCGTTGACAAAATGATCGAAGCGGCGCTGAAGCCCGCGACCCACCGCTACTCGGTCTCCCGCGGCATTCCGCGCCTGCGCAAGGCCATCTGCAACTGGTACAAGACCCGCTACAACGTCGATCTCGATCCCGACACCGAGGCCATCGTCACCATCGGCTCCAAGGAGGGCATCGCCCACCTTTGCCTGGCCATCCTCGACTCGCGCGACACGGTGCTGGTGCCCAATCCCAGCTACCCCATTCACATCTATGGTCCGGTCATCGCCGGAGCGCACGTGGTCAGCGTCCCCGTCCACGACCGCGAGCAGTTTTTGGCACAGCTTGAGGACCTGATTCCGCGCATGGTGCCGCGCCCCAAGGCGCTCATCGTCAACTTCCCGTCGAACCCAACCACCGAGTGCGTCGATCTGCCCTTCCTGGCGCGCTTGGTCGAGCTGGCCCGCGAGTACGGCTTCCATCTCATCCAGGACCTGGCTTACGCCGACATCGCCTTCGACGGTTACAAGCCGCCCAGCGTGTTGGAAGTCCCCGGCGCCAAGGACGTGGCCGTCGAGTTCTTCACCATGTCGAAGAGTTACAACATGCCCGGATGGCGCGTCGGCTTCATGGTCGGCAACCCGGTGCTGGTCGGCGCCCTCGCCCGCCTCAAGAGCTACTTCGACTACGGGACCTTCACGCCCATTCAGGTGGCGTCCATCGCCGCCCTCGAAGGGCCGCAGGAGTGTGTCCACGAGATCTGCGAGAAGTACCGCAAGCGCCGCGACGTCCTGGTCGAAGGACTCAATGCGCTCGGCTGGCCTGTGGCCTTGCCCAAGGCGACCATGTTCGTCTGGGCCCAGATCCCCGCAGCCTTCCAGGCTCTCAAGTCTCTTGAGTTCTCCAAGCGCCTGCTCACCGAAGCCAAAACCGCCGTCTCGCCCGGCATAGGCTTCGGCGACTACGGCGACGGCCACGTGCGCTTCTCGCTGATCGAAAACGAAGAACGGACGCGGCAAGCTTTGCGCGGCATCAAGCAAATGTTCGCCAAGGGTTAGAGAGATGCGCTCCCCGGCCTTGCCATCGAGACCGGGAGTTCCTTCTTTCTTCTTGATCCTGGCGGGGTATATTGTGAATCATCATTTCTTGGCGCGGCCTTTGGCATTGGCATGAAACCGTTTTCACTTTGTGAAACAAAAAGGAAATGCGAACGATGAAATTCCTCACTTCTGCTTTGCGGTTTGTTGTACCGCCTCTAACGCTTTGTCTGTGCGTTTCGCCAGCTCTCTGCCAGAAGAACGCTCAGCCCTCGCAAGAAACTCCGGCCGCTTCGGCGTCAGCGGCGGTTCAACACATCCAGAACGGCGTTCAACTCGCAATCGGCGATCTGAATGTGAAGGTGCAGTTCTATGCCGAGGACACGGTTCGCGTCATGAAATGGCCAGCCGGTGGCAAGTCGGATAAACTCAGCCTCTCGGTCGTCCAGAAAGATCTGCCCAACCTCGACGTTCATGTCAGCGAGAACGCGGCGGAAGTGACTCTAAGCTCCGGGCAAGTCAAACTGCTGGTGAGCAAGAGCGATGGCGCAATTCAATATCTTGACACCAATAGCCGCACACTTCTGAAGGAGCAGGGCCGAGCCGTCTTCACGCCCTCGCAGATCGAACGGGAAACCTCCGCCTTCAGCGTTCAGCAGAACTTCAAGCTGAGCGCGGAGGAAGGCGTCTATGGCCTCGGACAGCAGCAGTTGGGCATCATGAACTATCGCGGCCACACGGTGAAGATCGTGCAGGCCAACACCAAGGCCGTTACCCCCGTGCTGGTTTCCACCGCGGGCTACGGCATCTTCTGGGATAACTATTCCAAGACGATCTTCGACGACAGCAAGGGAACAACATCCTTCTGGTCCGAAGTCGGCGACAACATCGATTACTACTTCTTCTACGGCCCGACCATTGACCAGGAAATTGCCGGCTACCGGCAACTCACCGGCGAGGCGCCGATGTATGGCAAGTGGGCCTATGGCTACTGGCAGAGCAAGGAACACTACGCCACGCGCGACGAACTGCTGGGCATCGCGCAGGAGTATCGCAAGCGCCTAATCCCCATCGACAACATCGTGCAGGACTGGAATTACTGGGGCAATAACAACACCTGGGGAGGCATGTTTTTCGATGAGACAAAGTATCCCCGCCCCAAGGAGATGATCGACGAGCTCCACCAGAAGAACTTCCATCTGATGATTTCGATCTGGGCCGGGCTGGGGCCGGATGCGCCGATTTTCAAGGATATGGACAAGCGCGGGTATCTGTTTCCGACCGTCGGATGGGCCGGATTCGAGTACTTCGACGTCTACAATCCCGCCGCCACGGATTTGTACTGGAAGTACGCCAGCGAGGGACTTTTCTCCAAGGGCGTCGACGGCTGGTGGATGGACTCGACCGAGCCGGACATGGTAAACGCCCTCACGCAGGAGGGCGAAGAGTATGAGATGAAGCGCGTCAAGGACAATCATCTCGGCACCTTCGCCAGATACCTCAACTCATACTCACTGATGGATACAACCGCGGTTTATAACAATCAGCGCAAGGAAACCGACCAGAAGCGGGTTTACATCCTTACCCGCTCCACCTTTGCCGGCCAGCAGAGGGCCGCGGCCACCACATGGTCGGGCGACATCGGCGCAGATTGGCCGGTCTTCCGGAATCAGATCGCGGCTGGGGTCAACCACAGCATGTCCGGCATTCCCTACTGGACCTTCGACATCGGCGCTTATTCGCTCGGATGCCAGGGCGGCGTCTTCATGAACGGCGGCAAGGACCCCGCGTACCAGGAGTTCTACACACGCATGTTCCAGTTTGGCGCGTTTTCTCCCATCTTCCGTTCGCACGGTTCGGAGACTCCGCGCGAGATCTGGGAGTTCGGCGAATACACGCCTGTGCTGAAGAACTTCGATAACTTGCGCTACCGCCTGCTGCCTTACATCTATTCGCTGGGCTGGCAGGTTACCCACGATGGATACTCGATCATGCGCGGCCTGCCGATGGATTTCACCGCCGACCGCAAGACGTACTCGATCGACGATCAGTACATGTTCGGCCCGGCGATCATGGTCTCGCCGGTAACGAAGTATATGTATCACCGGCCGCCGGAGGATGGCATCCTGGTTACGCCGGAAAACTTCAAGACCAAAGACGGCAAGCCGGGCCTGGACACCACCTACTTCTGCGACGACCAATTCAAGAACGCTTGCCGTGAAGAAGTGGAACCCGATGTGAATCTGGATTGGTACACGGGCTGGCCGAGTTTCATGAAGGATCCGAAGTTCTCCATTCGCTGGGAAGGAAAACTGACTCCCAGTGAAACCGGAAACTACCGCTTCAACCTGAAGAGCTTTGGACCGCGGCGCGTCTATCTGGACGGCAAGGAAATCGAGCACAACTACGAGTCGATGGAGTCCTGGACCGTGCCGGTGGCGCTGGTGGCGGGCAAGGAATATGACTTCAAGTTCGAGACGGCCAACAGCTCACTGGGCGCCTTCCGGGCAAAGCTCTACTGGAAGACTCCCGCGATTCACGCCAGGGAAGCCATCGTCGAGCCCAGAGAGAAGACAAGAAGCGTTTATCTGCCGGCCGGAACCTCCTGGATCGATTTCTGGACGGGAGAGAAGCTGGAGGGCGGCAGAAACATCGTCGCCGATGCTCCCATCGAGAAGATGCCGCTGACGATCAAAGCCGGCTCCATCGTGCCGATGGGGCCATTCATTCAATACTCCACAGAAAAGCCCGCCGATCCCATCGAGTTGCGCATCTATCCTGGCGCCAACGGCAGCTTCACCCTGTATGAGGACGAGAACGACAACTACGACTACGAAAAAGGCGTCTATTCGACCATTGCCTTCCATTGGGACGACGCAAAGCGCGAGCTCACGATCGATGCCAGAAAAGGCGAATTCCCCGGCATGTTGCAGACCCGTAGTTTCCAGGTGGTGATTGTCGGTAAGAGCCATGGAACGGGCGTGGAAGTCACAAGCAACCCGGACAAGGTGATCTCGTACAAGGGCCAGCGGCTTACCGTTCAGATTCCGCTAGGATAGCTGGGCCGACACACAGAACTGATGCGCACAAATGACAGGCCGCGCCTCCGGGCGCGGCCTGTTTGCACTGAAGCTGGTTCAATCGGTTCAGCCCTCATCGATTTATGCACCGGAAGTGGTGAAATCCACAGATTTACCTTGTTTTTGCACTTGTTTCCACAGGTTGAACAGCCGCACACTCCTATCCAACTGGTGACCCTGTAGGGAATTGGAAACGCAGTTCCAGCCAGGCAGGAAGATGCAGAGGTAGATTGAACTCGGTAATACATAGCCGGCTTGTCCGGCATGTGGATCGCCGAATTGAGATTGAGAATGCATCCAGAGTCAGGCGGGAATGTGCAAGCCCCGATTGGATATGAAGATTCATCCGCGGCCTAGACCGAGGATGCAAAGTTCGAGGAAAGTCGGGGAGTCATCATCGGCCCAGCCGTGGAAGCAGGATTCGGGGACGCTCGAAGACGCGGAAGCGGCACAACCGGAGGATGCGAGATTCGGGGAAACCCGAAGATCCATCGCCGGCCTGCCAAGGGATTGAAGACTCGGGGCGACCCGAAGAATCACCCGCGGCGGCGCTGGAAGATCAAAGAGCCGGGGCAACCCGGGGCTTGATCGCCGGGACTGCCGGAGGATGCGGGATTCGAGGAAACTCGAAGATCCATCAGCCGGTAGAGCCGAAGGGGCGAGAATTCGGGGCAACTCGAAGACTCACCCTCGGCACAGCCGGAAGATGCAGGATGCGAGGAAACTCGGAACCTCATCGGAAGGCTGAACGGGGCGATGCATGGCACGAGCAACCTGCGAGTTCACCGTATTGAGACGCCAGAGACTCCGGTCTCTGGCGTCTTCGTTTGTACGAGGGTTGGCGAGCGCCCTGCATCTTTGCGAAGTACGGACAAGATGGGCGCGCCATGTCTCATTTTTTGAAATCTGGCAGCCAGCCTGGATCGCATCTAGTTTCTGCGCATCTTGGAGAGCAGTCTGAGAATCTCGATATAGAGCCAGACCAGCGTAACCATGATCCCGAAGGCGCCATACCACTCCATGTACTTGGGCGCGCCATACTGCACGCCTCTTTCGATGAAGTCGAAATCGAGCACCAGGTTCAGCGACGCGATGGCCACAACGATCAGGCTGAATCCGATTCCGATGGGTCCCGAGCCGTTGACGGATGTGAATTGGAATCCGAAGAATCCCAGCAGCATTTGCAGCAGATAAAAGACCATGATGCCGCCCGTGGCCGCGATGACTCCCATGCGGAACTTTTGCGTCACCTTGATCAGGCCTGAACGGTAGGCCAGCAGCAGCACGAAGAGCGTGCCAAAGGTCAGCCCGACGGCCTGGATGGCGATGCCGGGATAGCGGAGGTCAACGAGAGCCGACAGCCCGCCAAGCACCAGGCCTTCCAGCAGCGCGTAGATGGGCGCCGTCACCGGAGACCACTCTTTCTTGAAGGATGTGATCAGGGCGAAAATCAGTCCGCCAAAAACTCCCACCAGCATCCACGGGGCCACATCCGCCATGTCGCGCGACAGCAGGAATGTGTGCCACATCCAGGCCGCGCTTGCAATGGCGCAGAGCAGCAGAATGCCGGTCTTGTTCACCGTGCCGTTCAGCGTCATCCGGGTCGTCTCGTCGATTACGCCGCCATACTGGGCGCCGGACAGGTTCTGAAACGTACTGTTGCTCAACGCCGGATTGGATGTCTTCATCAATGCCATTCAGTTTTCTCCCTTTCGCAACACAGGGCCGTGCTTTCGCCAGAACAGGTTGCGTGAAACGTCGGTCTCTGCTTCAAGTTTAGACTGAGCGCGGGGTGAAGGTCTCGCGCTCGAACCCATCGGCATTCACAGCCGCCTGGATCTGGGATCTCCCGGCTAGCCGACCTCGTAAAATCGATTTATCGCAGTCCGGCCAAAACTTTCGAGGTGCAGAATGAATTTCAGGGTCCTTGCCGCCGTTTTTCTTGTTGCTTCCACTGTCGCCGCCGCGCAAACCGCGCCAGTCCGGCCCAGGATTACAGGCATCTCGCACCTGGCCGTCTACACCTCTGACCCGGCGACCACTGACCGCTTCTACCGCGAAGTCGTCGGCGCAACCAGGCAGCCCGATCCGGAGAACCCAAAGGGCGTGCGCTACGCTCTCAGCGCAACGCAGTTCATTGAGGTGCTGCCGCTGCCCGCCGGAGCGGGCATCAACCGGCTGGACCACACCGCCTATAACACCGACAACGCCGAAGGCCTGCGCGCGTATCTTGCCGCCAAGGCATACAAGACTCCGGCCAAGGTGGAGAAGGGCGCTGACGGCAGCCGCTGGTTCACGGTGCTCGACCCGGAAGGCAACAAGGTGGAGTTTGTCGAGCTGCCCCATCTTCCCAAAGATGTAGCCGCTCCCAACGTCATTGGCCACCACATCATCCACATGGGATTCCTGGTGCATAGCCGGGCCGTCGAAAACACCTTCTACCGCGACCTGCTCGGCTTCCGCCCTTACTGGTTTGGCGGCATGGCGGAGGGCAGAATCGACTGGGTAAGCCAGCAGACCCCCGACAGCCACGACTGGCTGGAATACATGCTCAACAACAGTCCGTCCATTTCAGCGCACGACCTGGGCGTACTCGATCATTTTTCCATCGGCGAAGTCTCGGTGGACGCGGCCTACAAAACCCTCAAAGACGGCAACCGCCTCGTTGGCGTCCCCAATGACGGTCACACGCAGATGGGCAAGGACGGCAAGGGGCAGTTCAACTTCTACGATCCCGATGGCGTTCGCGTGGAACTGATGAACTTCCACGCCACGGAAAAGCCGTGCTGCTCGGCATTCACGGCCGAGGATCCGGCGGAGTAACGCTGTGGACTTTGCCCGCGGAGGAGACGATAATCGAGGGAGGAGGAGCATATGGGATATGTAGGCCCAATCGGCAGTTCCAAATACAGGGGTGCAGGGTATGAGGAACGAGGAAGGAAGCCTGCGTCCCAGACTCCCGTCAAACTCCCACCTCCGGTAAAAGTTCCGCCACCTCCAACCCAATCGAATTCGCCGAGGCCATAAAGAAAACGAAGGGATCTGTTTCAGATGCCGGCTACTCTTCTCGCATTGCAGGTCTTTCTCATTCTGCTGCCCGGTTTTTCAGCTGCGTATGTCGTTCAGGCTTTGGCCACACGGCGTACGCAGTCAGATCTTGAACGAGTGGTTGAGGCTCTGGTCTTCAGCTTCGTCATCTATATCTGCTATGTACCCTTGAATGGCGGGAAGCTGCCGTTCCATATAGAACACGATGCAGCGGGCAAGATTGACGATACTGTTCTGTGGGAACCAGCACAATTGGCTTGGCTGGCTTCCGTGACTGCAGCTTTTGCTTTGCTTGCCGTGGCTTATATCCGGTTCGATGGCAACCGATTGTTTCGTGCCGTGGGCCTAACCGAGCGTACCACCCGCAATTCCATCTGGAATGACATCCTTGAACTCGAAGCCATTGACAATCAACCTGTCCAAGTCGAATTGGCAGACGACAGGAATATTCTGGGCGTTTTGCTGTACTACTCGGACGTGTCCGAAGATGGGTCTCTCTATCTCACCCAAGCCTCTTGGGTGGATGCAAATGGCCAAGTAGTCCCTATACCAGGCCCCGGCATTCTGTTGACCAAGAATAGTGGCATTCGGAGTGTTAGCCTTCTCAATCCGGCCTAAGGGAAGCTCTGCATAAGTTAGTGTTGCGTCAGGGTACGACTTTACAGGCTGCGGAAAAACTCATCCGCAGAGGCAAGAAGCGTCAGGGTACGACTTTAGTCGTGCCCTGAGTCGATGAAAATAAATGACGGGCTTTAGCCCCTGCGGGATGTTTTTCGCACTTCTCCTCTGGAAACATCCCTTTTTCCCGCAGCCTGTTTAGTCGTGCCGCAAACGCCGTAGAATCAACGGGCTTTAGCCTCTGAGGGAATGCTGCTTCTGACAATAGAACTTGTTCAGGGGTTCCTGAGATGCCTCCGTCGAGGAAGATGATTGAGCCGGAATAGCATGACCCCGCTCCTATCGCACAAACCGCTCCTTGCTTCGCGCTAAAATCATAGTCAAGATGCCTGCCGCTACGCTCTCTCCCGAAGTTCTGGCCAAGTACGAGCCCGTGATCGGACTCGAGGTCCACGTGCAACTGCTCACCGCTACCAAGGCCTTTTGCAGTTGCGCCAATCAATTCGGTTCGGAGCCGAACACCAACATCTGCCCGGTGTGCCTGGGGCTGCCCGGAGCCTTGCCGGTGCTCAATGCACAAGCCGTCGCCTTCGCAACGCTGGCTTCGATGGCCATCAACTGCGAGGTGCGCGAGCGCTCCATCTTCGCGCGCAAGAACTACTTCTATCCCGACCTGCCCAAGGGCTACCAGATCTCGCAGTTCGACAAGCCTCTCTCCGAGCATGGCTGGATTGACGTGCCCACGGCCAACGGCGGGACGAAGCGCATCGGCATTACCCGCCTGCACATGGAAGAGGACGCCGGCAAGAGCATCCACGACGGGCTGGTCGACTCCGCCAACCACACCTCCCTTGACCTGAACCGCTGTGGCACGCCGCTGGCCGAGATCGTCTCTGAGCCGGACATGCGCACCCCCGACGAGGCCTTCGAGTACCTGACCCGCCTCAAGGAAATCCTGCTCTACTGCGGCGTCTCGGACTGCAACATGGAAGAAGGCTCTTTGCGCTGCGACGCCAATGTCAGCGTCCGTCTCAAAGGCGCGGACAAGTTTGGCACCAAGGCCGAAGTGAAGAACGTCAACAGCTTCCGCTACGTCCGCGCGGCCCTGGAGTACGAGATCGAGCGCCAAATCGAGGTGATCGAATCCGGCAGCCGCGTGATCCAGGAGAGCCGGCTGTGGAACGCGGCCGAGGGGCGTACTTACTCCATGCGCTCCAAGGAGCAGGCCCACGACTATCGCTACTTCCCGGAGCCGGACCTGCCGCCGCTTGTGCTGACCGGCGAATATATCGCACGCAAGAGAGCGGAACTCCCCGAACTGCCCGAGGCGCGCCGCGCCCGCATGGTCGCCGAGTACGAGCTGAACAGGCAGGACTCCTTCACGCTGACCGCGACGCGCGAGTTCGCCGACCGCTTCGAAGCCGCCGCCAAAACGGCCCGCAATCCCCACCGCGTGGCCAATGTGCTGCTCAGCGAGGTAGGAGGCCGCCTGAAGGCTCTCGGCCTTGAACAGGAGCAGTCGCCCGTTTCCATGGCCGGTATCGTGCTGGCAGCCGATCTGCTCGACGAGAGCAAGATCAGCTCCAAACAGCTCAAGCAGCTCTTCGATGTGTGCTTTGAAAAAGGTGAGGACTTTGCCGCCGTCTATGAGCGGGAAAAGCCCCAGCAGATCACCGACTCGGCAGCCCTCGAAAAGATGATTGATGAGGTCATTGCCGCCAACCCCAAGCAGGTGGAGCAGTATCGCGGCGGCAAAAAGACGGTGGCGGGATTCTTTGTGGGCCAGGTGATGCGGGCGTCGAAGGGCCAAGCCAACCCGGCCCTGCTCAACGAACTGGTGGCGAAAAAGCTGGAGGGATAAGACGTCCACGGCGTTCCAGAAATGCCGTGGGGCTTCGGCCTACTTCAGCTTCAACTCCACCTCGAGCTCCTTGCGCGATTCCCAGGAGCTGATGGATCTGACGGCGGTCTTCTTGCCGTCCTTTTCCGCCCAGAGCTCATGATCCTCGGCCATATTCACCTGGGCAAACCGGAAGCGGCCCTTCTCGGTGGTTGTGTAGCTGCGAATGTTCTTGGACTTCAGGTCCTTGAGAAAAACGGTGGCGCCCACCACCGGGGCGGAATTTGCATCCACCACGGCGCCCATCACCACACGCTGGCCCAGGTTCTGCGCCTGGGCCGCAAACGGCCCCGTTAGCCCGCCCCGAGACCCCAGAGGAACCAAACCGGCCATCAGGACGGCAAACGCCACCCCGGCAGCCAAACTCGTGCGATTAAACCTCACTCTTACTCCTCTTCCTCGTCGATCAGATCTTCGTCGTCCTCGTCCAGGTCATCGCCGATCCGCGTCAACTCCAGCGGTTCAACACCGACCACCTCATACTCCGTTCCGCATTCGTCGCAGGCGACCACGTCGCCTTCTTCCACTTCGTCCAGTTCGATGTCTAGATCATTCTCGCATTCAGGGCAGCTGGGCATGGCGGCCTCCTCTCTCTCTCTACGGCATTTCGCATTGCAGGACAACGATCCTCTGCGAGGCATCTCCGCTATTCTGGGGAAAAACCGGCTTCAGGTCAAGAGCCGCAAGCCCAAATCGCAACCGGAACTCCCCAGAGGAAGAATACCCTACAATTCCCCCCTCTTCGATGCGCGTCCGCACTCCTGGGATGGCTCCCAAAGAGGATCGTCAACGGAACAGCCCCGGAATCCGGGGAGCGCGCAAGCCTCCCGCCCCCTGTCGCCTCCGCCCCCTGCGCTGCTACACTTCCCCTTCAGGGAATTTGCAGCAAGATTGCTTTGAGGCCTTTGGAGGCTTACCGTGTCAGACTTTCAACCCCCCGTTTTTCAACCTTTCGTCTCGCCCAGCGAGAACCCGCCCGAGTTCACCATCCGCGCCGTTCTTCTTGGCTCTCTCTTCGGCCTTCTCTTCGGCGCCGTCACCGTTTACGTCGGCCTGCGCGCCGGCCTGACGGTCGCCGCTTCGATTCCCATCGCCGTCCTCTCGATCAGCATCCTGCGCTTCTTCGGCAAGAGCTCGATTCTGGAGAACATCATCGTCCAGACCACCGGCAACGCCGGCCAGTCCATCGCCGCGGGCGTCATCTTTACCCTGCCGGCGCTGATCTTCCTCGGCTTCGACCTCGAATACGCCCGCATCTTCATTCTGGCCCTGATCGGCGGCTTTCTTGGCGTGCTGTTCATGGTGCCGCTGCGCAAAGAGCTGATCGTCGAGGAGCACGGCAATCTGAAATTCCCGGAGGGCACGGCCTGCGCTGATGTGCTGATTGCCGGCGAAAAGGGTGGCTCGTTTGCCAGCCGCGTCTTCTTCGGACTCGGCCTGGGCGCACTCTACACCTTCTTTCAGAACGAGAATCTCTTCGGCGTCTGGCCGGGCACGCCCGAGTTTCGGCCAGACTTCGGACCCCAGCACGTCCTCAAAGGCGCCTCCATCAAGGCCGACGCGACGCCGGAGTACATGGGCGTGGGCTACATCATCGGACCCAAGGTTGCGGGCATCATGTTCGCCGGCGGCGTCTTCAGTTGGCTGGTGCTGATGCCGCTGATCTACTTCTTCGGCAAGGCGCTGCCCGGCCCGATTTATCCCGGCACCATCCCTGTTGCGCAGATGGGCCCCAGCGAACTCTGGGCCACCTACATCCGGCCCATGGGTGCCGGAGCCGTGGCCGCCGCCGGACTCATCACCCTCTTCAAGACCATGCCCACCATCATCAGCGCGCTTGCCTCAGGCTTCAAAAAGATGAGCGGCGGCACAACGGCCAAGGCAGTAACCCTCCGCACGGAGAAGGACTTCTCCATGAAGACGGCAGTCCTCGGCTCGGCGCTGCTGGTGGTCATCATGTTCTTCTTCCTCTACTTCAAGCCGGTGCCGGGAGCTAACCTGGGGATCATCGAGAACCTGGCGGCGTCGCTGCTGATCGTCTTCTTCGGTTTCCTCTTCGTCACCGTCAGCTCGCGCATCGTGGGCCTGATCGGCAGCTCGGCCAACCCCATCAGCGGCATGACCATCGCCACTCTGATGGCCACTTCAGCCATCTTCCTGGTGAGCGGCTGGACCACCCCGGCCTTTGGCGCGCTGGCCATCACCATCGGCGGCGTGGTCTGCATCGCCTCGGCCGAGGCGGGCGATACCTCGCAGGACCTCAAGACCGGCTTCCTCGTCGGCTCAACGCCCCGCCTGCAGCGCTTCGCCTTCCTCATCGGCATCGTGGTCTCCACCTTCGCCATCGGTGGCACCCTCACGCTGATGAACACGGGCCTGCAGGAGTTCAAGGCCGCGCCGCACGCCTGGGACATTTCCGTGCCCCACCAGGGCGTCAATGTTCAGACTGACCTGACCAGCCTTCAAGATCAGTTTCCGGTGATCAACGCGGACAAGACCAAGACCGTTCACCACAAGAGCGACTATGTGGTTCTGAACGCCATCGGCTCCTCGGAGCTGGCCGACGGCAAGTATCTCTACTCGCCCGCCAGCAAGCAGATCGAAGTACAGTGGATCTCCGGCATCGGCAGCGAGAAGGCCGCCGCGCCGCAGGCTCGCCTGATGGCCACCGTCATCAACGGCATCCTCAGCCGCAAGCTGCCCTGGGGCCTGGTGCTGCTGGGCGTCTTCTTGGTCATCGGCGTCGAGCTGCTGGGCGTTCGCTCACTCACCTTCGCCGTGGGCGCGTACCTCTCCATCGGCACCACGCTGGCCATCTTCACCGGCGGCGTCATGCGCTTCCTGGTGGACTCGGCCGTCAAGAAGGCCGGCGGCAACGCCGAAGCGGAAGGCGACGTCTCGCCGGGTTCGCTCTATGCCTCTGGCCTGATCGCCGCCGGCGGCATCATCGGCCTGCTCGGCGTAGCCCTCAAGCTCTACGAGAGCCTGTTGAACAAGGACAACCCCATCGCCATCCCGCACACCTTCCTCTATCACGACTGGGTGTCGGTCATAGCATTCGCCGCGCTGGCTGGCTCGCTCTATTACTTCGCCCGCAAGCCGCTGAAGAAGTAAGCAGTACAAAATTGTTCTTCCCGGTGGAATCAACAAGATGGGCGCCTCATCTCTCGCATTTGAGAACTGACGCGCCCATTTTTGTCAGGGACGTTGAGATGCGAGCTACCTGCCCGCTCCCAAGACCTGCGGTTCACGCTATGCCGTTATCATGCACTTGGAGGTCAGAAATTCCATGAACATGACTGGCAACACCATCCTCATCACCGGCGGCGGCTCCGGCATTGGCCGCAGGCTGGCCGAAGAGCTGCACAAACTGGGCAACCAGGTCGTCATCGCCGGACGGCGCAGGCAGGCGCTGGACGAAACCACGGCCGCCAACCCCGGCATGAAGTCGCTTCAGTTCGACATCGAAGACCCCGCCGCGATTCGCGCCTTCGCCGCCCAGCTCACCGCCGAATTCCCGGCGCTGAATGTGCTTATCAACAACGCCGGCATCATGCGGCCTGAAGACCTGCTGGCCCAGCAGGACGATCTGGCAGACGCGGAGGCCATTGTCGCCACCAACCTGCTCGGCCCCATCCGTCTGACGGCGGCGCTGCTGCCGCAGCTCCACAGGCAGCCCCGCGCCGCCATCGTCAACGTATCCTCCGGGCTGGCCTTTGTGCCGCTGGCGCTCACGCCCACCTACTGCGCCACCAAGGCCGCGATCCACTCCTACACCGAGTCGCTGCGCCACCAGCTCAGGGCAACGCAAATCGAAGTTCTCGAACTCGTGCCGCCCTATGTGGCCACGCACCTGATGGGCGGCGCTGACGACCCGCGCGCCATGCCTCTGGAAAAGTTCATCGTCGAGGTGATGGAGATTCTGAAGACCCAGCCCACGCCCGCCGAGATCTGCGTGGAAACTGTGAAGCCCCTCCGTTTCGCCGTAGCGACCGGCCGCTATGACGCCGTCTTTGCAGGCCTCAACGCCGCCAGGCCGGATGGTCACTGAGGAAGAACGCCGAGTGGGAAAGCACGGACCTCCAGCCATCCATGCTTTCCCACTCGGCATTGCCCGTTACCGTGCCAGGGTGAAGGTCACATTCACCGTGGTCTCCACTTCCACTGGCTGGCCGTCGAGCAGATAGGGCCTGTAGCGCCAGGTCTTCACGGCATCCAGTGCGGCCTGTTGCAGCAGCGCCGGCCCGCTGGTGACGTGCAGGTTCTCGATGGTCCCTGCCTTGGAGATGGTGGCTGCCAGCATTACCGTGCCCTCCACGTGCGCAGCCACGGCAATGGGCGGGTACACCGGCATTGTCTTCTGAATCACCAGCACAGCTTCAGCCGCGGAGGAGACGCGCAGCCTGGCCGGCGCCTCTGGATGGACGACGCGAGGCGCGACTTGGCTGGGAACAAAAGGTCCCGTGCCGCCGGGGGTGCCAGGGTCCCCTCCTCCAGGAACAGTGATCGGCGCTGGTTCAGGAACGGCGGCGATGAAGATGCTGGTCGGAATCAATCGTGGCACAATGAACTGGCCGTTCGGCATCTGGGTTGGGGGATGGGCCGCCTGGACGGTTGGCTGCGGCGGCGGTTGCGGCGGCGGCGGTGGCGCGGGCGCCTCCATCAGGAAGGTGATGGCCTGGCGCGGCAGCGCCTCCGGGCAGATCAGCGGAATCAGGACGAACGCCAGCAGTACGGATGCGTTCAAGGCGAAGGCCGCGATCATCCAGCCGCGGCTGCGGGTGCGGATTCTGCCTGCGGATTCAAAGGTTGAGTCTTCAAACATGGCCAGCCTCCCTGTCGTGCAAAATCAGCCGCGCCGGCTGGGAGTTGGAAGGCCTGTTTTGAGACGAGAGCGGGCTTACCGCTCTGCGCGCTAGGTTGGCGCGGGGAGCGGGGCTCGAGGCACTCCGCATATCCCAATCGGAACCACTGTACTCATGTAGACACCATAGCTCGATAAACTGTTCCCAGAAAGATAGAAAGAAAGTAAGAAGCCAGTTATCGCCATTTGCATGTAACCTTTTCTGTGCAGCGCCCGTAAGCATAAGTAGAAGGGGGAAGGACGGATGCAGAACGGAGCGATTGACGTCCTGAACCAGTTTCGGCAGGGAAGCCCCGAAGCTGTCGAGGCTGCCTTCGAGACGCTCTTCCGTCAGCATCAGCACGCGGTCTGCGGCTGGATTCTGCGCATCACGCGGTCTGCGGCTGGATTCTGCGCATCGTCCGCAATCGGGCGACGGCCGAAGAGTTGACCATCGAGACCTTCTGGCGCATCCATCGGGCCCACGCGCGCTTCGAGCCGGCAATGGGGTTCGAGGGATGGGCGCGGCGCATTGCAACCCATGCGGCGCTCGATTGGATGCGCACCCGGCGGCCGGAGAGTGAGTTAGTACCGGACACGCTCGCTGAAGTGGCGGCGCCGGCTGAGTCCGACCCTGCCATTGCCGCGGAGATTCGCTTGAAAACCGCGCTGGCCTTTGGGCGGCTGCCGCCTAAGTTGAGGATTGCGGCTACGCTGGCCGTGGTCGAGGAGTTACCGCAAAAAGATGTGGCAGCGGCGCTGGGCATTTCGGTCGCCGCCGTCAAACTGCGCGTCTTTCGCGCGCTTCGCCTGCTCAGAAAAGACCTGGAAAGACAAGGAATTACACCATGAATGCACACGATGAAGACGGTTTGAAGAAACTCTTGCGGCAGGCGGTGCCGCCGGTGGAAAGCGAGTCCGGGACGGAACGCGACCTGTGGCCCGCCATGCTGCGGCGGCTGGATGCAAATTCCGCTGCATCCGGCTGGGCACGGTTTAACTGTGCGTGGTTCGATGGGGCATTGCTGGCCGGTCTTGTGGGACTCGCCGCTCTGGTTCCAGCGTCGATCCCCGTGTTTCTCTACTGTCTGTAAACCGGCGGATGAATCCATCCGTGAACAAGCTCGTCAACAAGGAGAACGCTATGAACACCCATCCCTATCTGCGCGCCTATCTGGCGGGAATCTTTGTACCTACGCTCATCCTGCCGCTGCTGCTCACCGTGTTTATCGTCGTGCGGATCGTGCTCAAGGCGCCGGTTCCCATCGAACAGGCGCTGATCTTTCCCATGGCCGTCGTGCCCTCGCTCTTCGGGTTATGGAATATGCTCTGGCTTGGATCGCACGAGCACACTCATCTTCCCATCGGCCTGCATGGGGCCGCGCTGCCCCTTCTTCTGATGCCCTTGGGAGCAACCACTGCCAGTTGTTTTGGAGTGCTTGTGCTGAGATCTCATGGAGTCACCTGGTTCCAGGCTTGCGAAATACCCTATGCGCTGATCGCACCCTGCTTCCTGGCCGCACTGGCAGGCTATTACCTGGTGTGGAAGTACATTGTGGGTTTTTTGAACCGGGTGCTGGGAATTGCATGAGAAGCGATCAACTTCTAGCCTCTAGCTAAAAGTCGAAAAGCACCGACCTGAAAGTCTTCCTGATTCTGAGTTTGCCTAGCTAGCCGTTACCGCGGACAGTCTGTTCGGCAGGGCAAGCTAGTGGCTAGAAGCTAGCAGCTCGTTAGGTCCTACGCTCCTGGGTTGAAGAAATCTTCCAGCCCGGCGCGCTTGGCATGAGCGGCCATCGATGCCTGAATCTCCAGAGCCAGTGCAAGCGCTTCGCGCCCTTGCCGGGCCGCGACTCTCGGCTGCTGCCGCGTCCGAACCGAATCAAGGAAAGAAAGAATCTCCAGCCGCAGCGGCTCGCCGGGCGTAACCGGCGGCTTGACGAAAGAGAGTCCGGGCGCAGGGCCGGCTCCGGCGGCGGCCAGCTTGGCCAGGAGGGCCGAATCGGCCTTGCCGGCGGCGAGGGCCGCGGCGATCTCCGGCGGGAGGCTGGGAGCGCGGCAAGCAGCGGCTCCGTTTCCGGCTCCGGCGGCATCGTTTGCGTCCAGGCGAATCACCAGCAGGTCCTGGCGGGCGTAGTCGATGGAGACATACTGGCGAGGCTCAAAGAAGCGCAGCTTGCGCACGCGCTCGGTGGAAACGCGCGAGGCGGTGAAGTTGGCCACGCAGCCACTCTCGAACTCCACGCGAACGTTGGCGATGTCCACCTTGGGCGACAGAATCGGCAGCCCCACGGCGCGCACCTCGCGCACCGGCGAGGCGGCAAAGGTGAGTACAATGTCCAGATCGTGAATCATCAGGTCCAGCACCACGTCCACATCCAGCGCGCGGGGCGTGAAGATGGAGAGCCGGTGGGACTCGAAAAACATGGGGCGGCGCAGTCGCGGCTGAACAGCCAGCACCGCAGGATTGAAGCGCTCCAGGTGGCCGGGTTGCAGAATGCGGCTGCCCTTATCGGCTCTCGCAATCAGATCGTCTGCTTCGGCCAGCGTGGCTGCCAGGGGCTTTTCGACCAGCAGGTCGAGGCCTGCATCCAGCAGGGCCGAGGCAACCGCGTGGTGATGCACCGTGGGAACCGCGACGGTGGCCGCATCCAGATGAAGATCGGCTGCCAGCAACTCGTCCACCGTGGCAAAAACAGGGATCGCGTACTTTGCCGCGACATCCGCGGCCCGCGCCGAGTTTGGCTCGACTGCCGCAACCAGAGCGGCGCCCAGGCCAGCCGTCTCCAGTTCACGGTAGACGCGGAGATGGTTCTTGCCAAAGGCTCCGGCCCCGGCAACGGCAACGCGCAGAATGGGCTCCCCGGCTATATCCCTGCTCCTATTTCCGGCGCCCGGCTGGTCCGATCTTGTCCCGGCGCTTTGCTCTCCGGCTCTGGCGCTTTACCCGACGCCTTCTCCGGCTCGGTTTCCCGGCCTTCGACGGCTTTGAGGCAGCGGCTGTAAAGCGAGAGCAACTGGTTCACATGCTCCTCGGGCTTGGGCGCGGCGGCTCCGCTGAAGCCGGTCGAGGGCGCGGCAGGGCGGCCCACACCGGCCGTTCCGGCCACAAACTTGAGCAGGTCGAGTGCGATGTCTTCATTGCGCCGTGCGCCAAGACCCGCGCTGGTTAGGGCATCCATACTGAAATCACTCCAAGGAGGATGGTATCAGACTGAGGGTTTGCGCTTCACCTCTTGCGCAGTCTGACGCTCGGGTCTTCGGTCTCCGCGATACAGCATTTTCGATCCCGCTCATTACAGAATCCATGCATCCACCTTCTACGCTGTATACAAGGCAGTATACGAAGAGAAAATGCTCGCGATCGTTCCCAGGCTCCGCACTTCATCCCCAGGTTCTGCAACCGCTACCGTTATCGTCTCGGCATGGACATCCAGACCCAAAAATCGTACCTTTTCCTTCATGACCGGTTCCTCTCCGCTTGTGGCTCTGAACTGTGATCCTTCTCGGCTCACAGCTTAACCCACGACCTGCGCACTGGAACCGGTCACTCCATGATGACTAGTCTTGAAATCATGCGCACGGCGTACATCGGGATGGGAGGCAATCTTGCCAGTTGGGCTGGCGCGCCGGAGGCGACCCTGGCGGCAGCGGCGCTGCGGCTGGAATCGCTGGGACGGGTGCCGCGCCGGTCTTCGCTCTATTCGACTGCGCCGGTGGGTTTTGCCGCGCAGCCAAGGTTTGTGAATGCCGTGGTCGAACTGGAGACAGATCTGGAGCCGCGGGCGCTGCTGGAGGGGTTGCAGAGCATCGAGCTGGAGTTTGGGCGCGACCGCTCGGCGGGCATCGCGAACGGGCCGCGCACGCTGGACCTGGACCTTCTGCTGTTTGGCGAGCGGAAGATCAGCGAGCCGGGACTGAACGTTCCTCATCCGCGGCTGGCGGAGCGGGCGTTTGTGCTTGTGCCGCTCAACGAGATTGCGGCGGTGGTGGTCGTGCCGGGAGCCGCAAAGACGGTAGGGCAACTTCTCACCAGATTGATCGAAGCCACAAAAGCCGTGTCCGGCGCAGTGGTTCGGGTCAGAAGCGAGGTTTGGGCGGGTAAAGCGATTGCTTCTGAGGCTTTCAAAGACGGAAACGAAAAGATTTGGTGACGGTCGTTTGACAGATGGACAGATATACAATATATATACGTTAAAGTCGATGGATATCCACTTTCTCTATCTCGGTCAGCGATTTCTATGGGACTCGGAGAAGGCCTCCGGCAATGCCCGCAAGCATGGCGTGAGCTTCGAATTGGCCTGTCAGGTCTTCTTCGATCCGTTGATCCGCATTGAAGATGCGAGTTCGGGAGAAGAAGAGCGAAAGGCGGCCATCGGCCTCACCGAGGATTGGGCGCTTTTGTTTGTCGTTCATCTGCTGCGCGAGGGCGACTTGATCCGCATCATTTCGGCGCGTCCGGCAACCGCGCACGAACGGAGAGCTTATGAAGACTGCGACTGAAAGAATTCAACTGCGCTTGAAGGCCGATCGTCCGATGACGGTCATCAGCATTCGCATCCCGGAAGACGTGATCGAAGATCTGAAAGAGATTGCTCCGACGCTCGGCTTCAGCGGCTATCAACCGCTGATCCGCGCCTACATTGGCCAGGGACTGCGCAAAGACCTGGCGCGGCTGGAGAGCTCGCAGTTTCAGGCGCTTACCGAAAGCCTGCGCAAGCATGGAATCGACGATCAGGTCATCTCCGCCGCCATCGCCGACGCGCAACGGAAGACGGCGTAGACTAAGAAGGAATTACGATCTCCAAATGTCCATAATTAGCGACATCAAAGGCGACATTAGGGCCGCCAAGAAGATATGGCTGCCCTGGTGGGCGGTGTTGTGTTGGGGGGTTGTCTGTGCGCTGATCGAGTTGCTGCTCCTCGCGCTTGGAAGATTTGATCTTGCGTTACCTACAGTGAACAGCATCGCGGTTGTTGGTTTCGCCATTGCATTGAAGCGAAGGCTCGGGCGACATGTGTGGTTTTGGATGACCATGGCGATCCTCGCGGCTCTTCATGTTCCGTTACTTCTGTTCGTTCACTGGACCACTATGTGGGTACCCGCGCTGGCGATTGCCGCTATCGACTCAGGGGATTTGATCCTGATGCTCGTGATACTTGCTGTTGTCGAGAGACTCATGGGAGGGCCGAAGGCTGCTTAAAGATGAGCGGACGGGTGGGCTGGGCCAAGCTCAGCCTTTGGGACCAGGAAGAAACACCAACCCCATGCGAGCGATAAGCGAGCCTTTGGCCCCACCGCAGGTGGTTGCAGATCATTTCGTGAGTTTGTGCATAATTGATTTCAGAAGTTTTCTCCAATAGTCCCGGCCATTTTCACCCGGATGCCGGCCACGGAGGCCAAAACGTCCCGTAACTCCTTATCTTGGAAGATTCTGCAGGCAACTCCTTTGTTTTGACGATTTTACAACGCAACCACGCTTGTAACCTCAAGAAAACAAGGAATTTGCGTCCAAAATACGGGTGGGGGGGCAGGGGCGGTAGGGTGGTGAGCATTCAGGCAGCATCGCGTACTCGGCCAATGGTCACCCCGGTAGAATCGTCTGGTGAGCCTCGAATTCAACGTATTGGCAACAACCGCAGCCGGCGGCCGGCGGGGGCGGATGCACCTGCCTCACCGGACGGTCGAAACGCCGGTCTTCATGCCTGTGGGTACGGCGGGGACTGTCAAGGCCGTTGCACAGGATGTGCTCGAAGGACTAGGCGCGGAGATTATTCTCGGCAACACTTATCACCTCTATCTGCGGCCGGGCCACGAGGCCATCCGCCGCATGGGCGGTCTGCACCGGTTTATGAGCTGGCCGCGTGCGATGCTCACCGACTCGGGCGGATTTCAGGTCTTCAGTCTAAGCCAGTTGCGCAAGGTCACCGACGACGGCGTGCGCTTCCGCTCGCACCTGGACGGTAGCAGCCATTTCTTTACCCCCGAGCACTCGATGAACGTGCAGATCGCGCTGGGCGGCGACATCTGCATGGCCTTCGACGAGTGCACCGAATACCCCGCTGACCGCAGCCGCGCGGAAGAAAGCCTGCGGCTGACAATGGCCTGGGCGCGGCGCTCGCTGGACCACTTCAAGGCGCATTGCCATGAGGTTCCCTGGTACGAGGAACTCGGCCGGGTGCCGGGTGCCCCAGGTGCCTCGCCTTTGGGCACCTGGGATCGCGGCACGCAGAGCCTCTTCGGCATTGTGCAGGGCGGAATGTACCGCGATCTGCGCCGCGAAAGCGCGGAGCGCCTCGTCGAAATGGACTTTGACGGCTACGCCATCGGCGGCCTGAGCGTGGGCGAGCCGCGCGAGCTGACGATGGAGATGATCGCCGAGGTGCTGCCTCTGCTGCCCGCCGGCAAGCCCCGCTACGTAATGGGCGTGGGCTACCCGGATGAGATCGAGCAGTACGCGCGCATGGGCGTGGAGATGATGGACTGCGTGCTGCCCACCCGCGCCGCGCGCCACGGGCTTCTGTTCACCAGCGAGGGGCGGCTCAACATCAAGGGCAAACGCTATGCCGAGGACCAGGGCCCGCCCGATCCAGCCTGCCAGTGCATGGTCTGCCGGCGCTACACGCGGGCCTACCTGCGCCACCTGATGCAGGCCGGCGAGGCGCTCTCCGGGATGCTGAACACCATCCACAATCTGGCTTACTATCTTGGAATCATGGAGCGGGTGCGGAAGAGCCTCGCCACGGAAAGCGTATCAGCAAGTTAGCAAATCAGTTTGGTGCCCCATCCTTTCGCGCACTTTGCGAAAGGGTGGGAGACCAAGAAAACCCAACCGGCTCGCGCATTCAGACCCCGATCGCTCCGCCAAGCAGTTGCTTCAGCGCCTGCACGTATTCGGTAAGCGCCTGGCGCCCGGTATCGGTCATGCGGTAGAGAGTTTGCGGCTTGCGTTGGACAAACTTCTTTTCGACCGAGACGTAGCCGGCCTCTTCGAGCTTCAGTAACTGCGCGCCAAGATTGCCGTCCGTCGAGCCCGTCTTCGAGCGCAACCAGGTAAACTCCGCCTCTTCCACGCCAACCAGCAGCGAGAGCAGGGCCAGACGCAGCTTCCCGTGGATCACAGGATTCAGCTCTGGCAGTTCAGGCATGATTGGCCGCCTGACGTTTTCTGCGCGCCTCGCAGATGAATCCGTATACGCCGAAGACGATATGACAGAAAAAGTTAGCCGCCAGAAACGCGATCATACTTTGGCGGACGGTTCCAAAGCATGAGACAACCGCGACCGTCCACCAAATCAGCGCACAACCAAACTGCAGCTTCCACTTGAGAATTATGCTGGAGGCTGCGGTGCTTATCCCCAGCATGGTTGCAACCATGGCCACGAGGATACTCGGGTCGATCGTCTTGCCGCTGAGCCCTATAGCCGGAAAGAGGATGAACATCGAGATGGCCATGGCTTTCCAGATGGAGCCGATTGAGCGGCCCATGGTAGTGCGCGGTTTGTCGCCGCGCCAGCGCGCATTGATGACCCGGGTCAGCGCATATGTCACGATCATGGTTACCGGCCAGGCCCAGGGGCTATGACCCAACTCGAACCAGGCGAACGCAACGTAAAAAGCTGTGCCCCATACAACAAAAATCTTACCCCAGCTTTCGGTGGTGCGCCGGCCTTCGGCGATCATGGACTCGATCATGCTCAATCTGTTTTTCAGTTCCAGTTCTTCAGCGTTTGCCGTCATTGCGATTTTCCTTTGAATATCTGTGTGCTCATGCATGACTAGCCGCCTGTCTACGCGCGCGGGCTTCGCGGATCATTCCGTAGAGGCCAAAGACAATCTGGCAGAAGAAGAGGGCTGCGAGAAACACGGCCATCAGAAAGTTGCCATTGCCGAAGCAGGCATAGATCGCGGTCGCCCACCAGACCAGCGCGCAGGCAAATTGCAGCTTCCACTTGAGAATCATGCTGGAGGATGCATTGACTGAACCCAGCATCCCGCAAATCACTGCTACAAAGATGCGCAGGTCCATTCTGCCGCTGAAGCCGAGGGAGAACAGTACGATGAACATCGAAATTCCCGTACCAGACCAGAGAGCGCCGAGGGCGCGAGCAGTGGTGGTCGCCGGCGTCGTGCAACGCTTGCGGGCGATAATGACGCCCGTAAGCACTCCGGCGACAGCCATGGTGACCGGCCAGGCCAGGTAGCCTTGGCTAAGGTATGCCCAGAAGATGGCGACGTAGTAGGCCACGCCCCATAGGATGAAGGTCCAGCCATAGCTCTCGGTGGTTCGCCGGCCTTCGGCGATCATGGACTCGATCAGGTTGAGCCTGTCCTTCAGTTCCTGCGCTTCGTCGGCTGCTGTCATTCTGATTCTCCTTCGATGTGCGTCACTCTTCTGTGAAGATGGGTCTGTTCCTCATCAATGCGGTTGGCTGGAATTTGTGGTTTCCCACCCTAGCCGCAAAAACAAGAACGCGGCGAGGGTGGGGCACCCATCTGGCTCAACGGACGCGGACTCATGCGACCTCCCAGCGCCGCGCGATCTTGCGGGCGAGAACAAAGAGCACGATGCCGACGGCCAGAAGGACGCTGACCTGCTGCCAGAGTTCCTGGACCGGAAGATCGCGCCAGAAAACCTTGGTAAAGCCGTCGATGGCCCACGCATTGATGGTGAAGAGGCCGGCCTTCTGCATTGCTTCGGGCATCAGGAAGCGAGGAAACATACTGCCGCCGACGGCAGACATCATCAGGATCAGCAGCGTGGAGATTGCGCCCAACTGCGCCCTCGTCTGGCAGATGCTGGCCAGCAACATGCCGAAAGCCGCTACGGCGAAGGCCGTGCACAGGCCCATGACGATAAAGCCGGTGAGATGATCAAGCGTGAAAAAGTCGAGTTTGAAGACCGCCCAGGCCCAGAGGAACATAACCGCCAACTGTACGAAGGCCAGCATCGTGTTGTACGCCAGCTTGCCGGCAAGCAGCGAGGTCATGGTGACGCGCGAGCTGAGCACGCGATCCAGGGTGCCGCTTTCGGCTTCATCCAGCAGAACGCCTGCCGAACCGCTGGCGGTGAAGAGCAGAAACATGACGCCGATTGACGCCGCATAGAAGGAGATCATGGGGCTGCGCTTGTCTTGTCCCACGACCGCGCGGGATTTGAAGGCGATCATCCCGCCGCTGCCGGAGCTGACGGGCGCTGGGCTGGCTTTCTCTGGCTGGTTCTCAATCTGCCGCAACTGATCGAGGTTGCTGTCCATTCGCTTGCGCTGCTCCGGCGTGAATCCGCCGATGTACTGATCGGTGTATTTCATTCCTTCCTCCGCCATGGTTACGGGCATGGCGGTCATGGCGGCCTTTTGCAGAAGGCCCGCGACCATCTGCGGGGCGATCATGTCGCTGGAGTCGTTGAGCAGTTGAATCTGCGGAGCTGAGCTGTCGCCGCCGAAGGAGATCGGATTCTGGCCGAAACCGCGGGGAATGATGAGCGCCACCGGCGCGTCGCCTGCCTTGACTGCGGCCTCCGCGGTTGCCGCCGTGTACTCCGGCAGTGGCGCGGCTTTCTTGTTGTTGGACGCTGGCCGCGTGATGACGGCAAGCGAGCTTTCGCGTTCGAGGCCGCGCACCAGGTCGAGCGACGCCCGGCTGTGGTCTTCGTCCACCAGAATGACGTTGATCCTGGCGGTGGAATTGTGCTGGCCGCCAAAGATGACGGCAAAGATGGTGAAGAAGGCGATGGGCAGGATGAAGCTCAGCGCCAGCGATGCACGATCGCGGCGCAGGCCCGTGAGAGCAGTTCGAACAATGGGGATGATCAATCGCGTAACTCCCTTCCGGTAAGGTGCAGGAAGACAGACTCCAGATTGGGCCGCCGCAGCGTTACGTCCAGCAGTTCCAGGCCAGCCTGGGCGGCATCATCGAGCAGGCCGGCAATCTGTGTGGAACGTTCGATGGTGAACTCCGCGCTGCCGTCAACCAGATGTCCGGCGTGCTGCTTGACCCATGCCTCGGTCTCGCTGGGAGGGTTGGCAAAGCGCGCCACGACCTGACTGCGCGAGGCGAAGGCGCTGTGAACCAGTTCCTGGTTGGTGCCCTGCGCGATGATGCGACCGTGATCGATGATGGCGACGCGATCGCAGAGCCGCTCCGCCTCTTCCATGTAATGAGTGGTGTAAATGATCGCGGCGCCTTCGTCGCGCAGGGTTTCGATCATCTCGAAGCGGTTGCCGCCGTGTACTCCGGCAGTGGCGCGGCTTTCTTGTTGTTGGACGCTGGCCGCGTGATGACGGCAAGCGAGCTTTCGCGTTCGAGGCCGCGCACCAGGTCGAGCGACGCCCGGCTGTGGTCTTCGTCCACCAGAATGACGTTGATCCTGGCGGTGGAATTGTGCTGGCCGCCAAAGATGACGGCAAAGATGGTGAAGAAGGCGATGGGCAGGATGAAGCTCAGCGCCAGCGATGCACGATCGCGGCGCAGGCCCGTGAGAGCAGTTCGAACAATGGGGATGATCAATCGCGTAACTCCCTTCCGGTAAGGTGCAGGAAGACAGACTCCAGATTGGGCCGCCGCAGCGTTACGTCCAGCAGTTCCAGGCCAGCCTGGGCGGCATCATCGAGCAGGCCGGCAATCTGTGTGGAACGTTCGATGGTGAACTCCGCGCTGCCGTCAACCAGATGTCCGGCGTGCTGCTTGACCCATGCCTCGGTCTCGCTGGGAGGGTTGGCAAAGCGCGCCACGACCTGACTGCGCGAGGCGAAGGCGCTGTGAACCAGTTCCTGGTTGGTGCCCTGCGCGATGATGCGACCGTGATCGATGATGGCGACGCGATCGCAGAGCCGCTCCGCCTCTTCCATGTAATGAGTGGTGTAAATGATCGCGGCGCCTTCGTCGCGCAGGGTTTCGATCATCTCGAAGATGCGATTGCGCGACTGCGGATCGACGCCGACGGTCGGCTCATCCATGAGCACAACCCTGGGGCGATGAATGATGCCGGCGGCCATGTTGAGCCGCCTCTTCATCCCGCCGGATAGGTTCTTCGCCAACTCCCCGGCCCGGTCTTTGAGCGCGGCCCAGTCAAGGCACCACGCCACCGATTCCTTCAGCTTGCCGCCAGAGAGGCCGTGATACCGGCCAAATGCAGCCAGATTCTCCTTGCAGGTGAGCCGGGGATAGAGAGCCAGTTCCTGCGGAACCCATCCGAGCGCCGCGCGAGCCTCAGGGGAGCTGGCGGCGTAACCGAAGACCGAAACGCGGCCCGCGTCGGGAAGAACACGGCCAACGATCGAGCGGATCAAAGTGCTTTTGCCCGCGCCGTTCGGGCCGAGTAAGCCCAGACACTCGCTGGCGCCGAGCTCAAGCGAGACCCCATCGACCGCGGTTACCTCTCCGAAACGCTTGGAGAGGGAATCGATTTCGAGAGGGATGGGCGAAGATGAAGCCGCAGTGGGCAGCGGAGAATTGGCGCTCATGCGATGGTCCTGTCCTTCTTCCCAGGCTCCGCGAGAAGTGGATGCGCGGGGTTGGCGAGGGAGAGATTCGAGATGTGCTTGTCTTTCATGGAGAGTACTCTATTTTATAGAGCGACGAGTGTCAAGAAGTATTTTGATTATTTGAACATCTTGCAATATTCCATTGAGATTGCAAAAAAGTGTCAGGCACGACTTCAGTCGTGCCGAAAGAGCAACAAACTATGTTGGGCTTTAGCCCCTGCGGAGTTTATTCTCATTCATTTGCAGCACCTCAGCCGCAAAAGCCCGATTCTTTATTGGCCATGATCGGCACCTCTGAAGTCGTGCCATGACACAATCAATCGTCTGAAGATCATTCCGCAAGATGCTCATTTTTCCGGGGGACTTTGGAGATTACGCCGGAATGAGCTGAGAGGTTTCGGACTTCTGCTTTGAGGCCCTGAAGGTTCGACCCCGCTGCGGCGCGCGCAGAGCGCTCAACTGCTCGATAACGCGCTCCAGCACACCGTTCCAGTTGCCGGGTGCGCGCTGGCGGAAGAGGCGGGCTGTGGGGTACCAGGGAGTGGTATCGATCCGCTGCATCCAGCGCCAGTCTGCGAGGTAAGGCAGGAGAATCCAGACGGGCTTGGCCATGGCGCCGGCCAGGTGGGCGATGCAGGTGTCGGTGGTGATAACCAGGTCGAGCGTGGCGATAAGGGCGGCGGTTTCGGCCAGGTCGCGGTCGTGGCTGGAGCCGTCCCAGACAAAGATACCGCCGGGCAGGGAGACCAACTGCCCGGCGGGTGCCCCTTTTTGCAGCGAGATCCAGGTAATGCCGGAAATGCGCAAAAGGGGCAGAAGTGTGGTTAGTTCCAGGGAGCGCCGGCTGTCGGCCTTGTAGCGCGGATTGCCTGCCCAGGCCAGGCCCACGCGCAGAGGCCGCTCTGCGGAGCGCTCCCTCGGGCGAACATCACGAAACTGCATCTTCTTGTCGAAGACAAGCGCGGAGTCGGCCCCCAGGTAAGCGCCGGGCCAGGGAACCGTTTCGGCCGTGCTTCCGAAGACGGCCGGGAGGCTGAGGAGTGGGCACTCCACATCGAACTCCGGAGGCTCGGCGCCCTGCAACGTCGTCTCAGCCAGTCCGGCGCACACGGCGCCAAGCGATTGCATCAGACGGAGCGCCGGCTCCTGGACCTGCAAAATCACTTGGCCGCCACGGGCCGCAACCAGGGTGGTGTAGCGACAGAACTGGATCGTGTCGCCCAGCCCCTGTTCGGCGTGGAGCAGGATGCGGCGTCCGTCCAGAGCCTCGCCCTGCCACCGGCGCTGGAAAAAGCTCCTGGGCCTGCCATGAACCTCGCGGAAGCGCCAGCGGGCCTCGTAGCCCGGCCAGCCGCGCTCCCAGTCACCCAGTCGCAGACGGGTGAGCGAGAGATTGTAGAGCGCTCCGGGGCTGGAAGGATCGAGCTCGACGGCCGTCTCCTGCGCCCGCAAGGCCTCGTCCATGCGGCCCAGATCCAACAGCGAGTTTCCGCGGTTGGAGGCGGCGGCGCGGTGACCCAGGGCCTCGGCCCGCTCGAAGACTTCAATGGCCTCCTCGAAGCGGCCCTCCTGGTGCAGCAGGATGCCGTGCATGTTCACGGCTTCAGCATTGTCCGGCTCGATGGCCAGGGCCCATCGTAGCCACTGCCAGGCGCCAGCCCAGTCGCGCTCGGCGGCGCGAAACTGGCACCATGCCACCAGCGTTTCCACCTGCTCCGGGTTGAGGGCGAAGGCTTTGCGGAGATACTCTTCAGCCTCGGCGGGGCGGTGGCGTTCGCGCTCCAGAATGGCCAGGTTGACCCAGCCCGAAACCAGGTCAGGGCGCAGTTCTACGGCCCGCCGCAGCGCAGCCTCGGCGTGAACCTCGCGCCCCTGTTCGCGCAGCAGGCTGCCCAGGTTCATCCAGGCGGCGGCAAAGTCCGGGCGCGCAACCAGTGCGCGGCGATAGCGGAGTTCGGCGTCCTTCAGCCTTCCCAGGCGCACCAGGGCAAAGCCGGCGGCAAACTCTGCCTCCGGCAAGCGCGGGCGAAGGGCCAGCGCCTCCTCATAGCGTTCAAGCGCCTCTTCAGTACGCCCCATCATGGTGAGCGCATTGCCCAGGCCCATGCGGGCGGCTACCAGCGCAGGCTTGCGGCGGAGGGCCAGCTCAAACTCCTCAACCGCCTCCTTGGGGCGTCCGGCAGCAAGCATCAGTTCGCCCAGGCCCATGCGAGCCAGCGGGTTCACGCCGTCCAGGCGGATGGCCTGCGCGTAGGCTCGCTCAGCCTCATCGTTCCGGCCGGCGGCCTTCAGCGCCTGGCCCAACGCGATCCATGCCGTGCCCATCCGCGGCGCTACCGCAAGGGCGGCGCGGGCCATCTTCACCGCGGCTTCAGACTGGCGGCTAGCCAGCGCCACCAAGCTGATGCCTACCAGAGCCTCAGGGTGGCCCGGGTTCGCCTCAAGCATCCGCTGGTAGCCCAGCGCAACCTCGGTCAGCCGGCCAGTCAAGCCCTGTCGGGATTTCGTTTCGCCTCTCTGCATCGTCCTGAGTCTTTCGGAAATCGCTCAGGGCGGCAGAACGCGTGCGACAACCCTGGACAATCTTCCTCACCTGGACGCTAGGCCGATTGCAACCGGCACTCAACAGGGAAAATGCTGGAAATGCGCGGTTGGTGGCTGGGATTTCCCGCTTTATCGGCGGGTTCGCATTTGGGAATGAGCCGGAGTGGCTGGCAAGATTACAATCGATGGCGGAAAATAGGTTTTTTAATCGCGCATAAAATGCGATTCTATCGTATATTTTGCATATGTGGATTTCGCGCGCCATTGAATCCAGGCTGAAACACTCTGCGAAGACCCGGCCTGTAATCGTGCTGACCGGAGCCAGACAGACTGGCAAGACCTCCACGCTACTGCGCCTGTTTCCGAATTATGCGTTCGTGTCCCTCGACCTGCCGACCGAAGCTGAACAGGCAGAAAAGGAGCCGGGCCACTTCCTTCAGCGTCATCCGCCCCCCGTCATCATCGACGAAGTGCAATATGCGCCCGGCCTGTTTAGGCACCTCAAGGTGGCTGTGGATGCCAACCGGACGCGCAACGGGCAATTCCTGCTTACCGGATCGCAGAAGTTCACGCTGATGAAGAATGTTTCTGAATCGCTTGCAGGCAGAGCGGACATCGTAGAGTTGGAAACCCTATCCTTTGCTGAGATTCGGGAAGCGCTGCCCAAAGCAGGATTGGAAACTGCCATCGTTCGCGGCGGCTTCCCGGAGCTCTATGCCAACCCGGATATTGATTCGGTTGCTTTCTACAATTCCTACCTTGCTACATACCTTGAACGCGACGTACGCGCGTTGACCAGAGTTGGCAGCCTGCGGGACTTCGAGAGGTTTCTGCGGGCATGTGCCCTTCGTTCCGCAAACCTGCTGAACAAGGCAGATCTGGCGCGCGACGTCGGAATTGCCCCTTCAACGGCGAACCAATGGCTGTCCATGCTGGAGGCTTCCGGCCAGGTCGTGCTGCTTGAGCCGTGGTTCTCGAATCGAACCAAGTCCATCGTCAAGAGTCCGAAACTTTACCTTGCAGACACTGGTCTGCTTTGTGCTCTGCTGAATATTCGCTCCGAGAAGGCTCTCCGGCAATCGCCAGCGTCTGGAGCAGTGTGGGAGACATTTGTTTTCGCCCAGTTGCGGGACCGCGAACGGCGTGCCGGGCGCGCCGGCAGCCTTTTCTTTTGGCGCGACCGGAGCCGCGAAGTGGACTTTGTGGCGGATGTGGGCGGACACTTGGAACTGTTTGAAGCGAAGTGGACGGAACTGCCGGATGCAGGCGATACGGTAAATCTCGATTTCGTGCGCATAACGGCAGGCAAGTCACGGGTGGGGGCTGGTGCTGTTGTCTGCCGTACACCGAACAGCTTTCCGCTTCCGGGGGGATTTCGAGCGTTACCCGTGACCGAACTCGAATGATGCCGGGCGCTCATCGATCAGGACGAGGGCTTGTAGCGGTTCTCAAATTGCCGTACACCGAAACAATACTGCCGAGTGGCTTGCGCCTCAAGGAAAAGCCACCTTCTGCAGTACTGGAAACGCTACGAAATGGGAGAACCCCACTAGCTAGTCAAGGCGCGTCTGACCCAGCAGTTCAGGCCGTCAGCCAGTAGCGGCTTGATCGCTGAAGCCTTCGTCCCGATCCCATCATTCGTTCCGCTTTTCCTCTCGCGAATGAATGAACGGCCATCTACCAGGACCCAACAACCTTTCGAACCCCCTGGAGATAGCCAACGATACAGTTCCCTCTCGTGGTATTCAGTGGCAAACTAGAAGCATCCGGAGGACGTGTGAAAATCTGGCAAAAAGCGCTCATCACTACGCTGGTTACGCTGACCATTGGCGGCATTTATCTTTTTACCGTGTGGAGGCAGCGGCAGAATCCTGGAGTGGTTCCCCAGGACAACTCCCGCCAGACGCTCAGCAAGGACGAACTGGTGGTAATGCGGGAGTTCTTTCCAGCGCACTTTGAGGACACGCAGCGGCTGGAAGGCACAACGGTGTGGGAGAAGAATGGTTATATGATGCCCTACTACCCCTATGCGGACGGACATGTGCTGTTCTCCAAGAGGGTTGGAGTGATTCCCGCGGCGCAGCGGATGGAAGTGAAGAAGATCGTGAAGGCAGCCGTGCCCGCCGGCGTGGACGACAGCATGGGGCACGGCAGCCGGCAGGCCTTTGCCGTCTTCGCGCTGCCGGGGAACGCGGCTCTCTTTGCCACGCCCATCGGAACTTTGCAGGGCAGCGAGGAAGCCTATTACTGCGACCTGCTCTTCTACTACGACGATCCGCACACCATCTACGACCACTGGCCCAAAAATGTATGGGAGGCCGTCGACGCGCACTTGGTGAAGCCGGGAATGAGCGAGGTAGAGACGCGCATGGCGATCGGGCGGAACTTGCACTTCGAGGGAGACAAGGAAGGCGACCGCACCGTGACCTACGACCAGGACGGCAAGCACTGGACCGTGACGTATGAAAAGAACCGGGCCACGGCGATCAAGAGCGAGTAGCTGGCGGATTGGCCCGCCTTGCAGGCCCCAAAAGCGAGAACTGGCTTGCTCGCGCCCGGCAAATGGGCAGCCGGAAAACAGTTAGCTTGCGCGGGAATAGCAAAGCTGGTTCCCAAAATGGGGGCTCCTAGGGAACCTCTGAACAAGTTGATGCTTTGAAAGGGCACGACTTTAGTCGTGCCGCAAACGAATCAACTCAGCGTGGGCTTTAGCCCCTGAGGGAATGCTCGATGTGGAATAGGGCTCAATCAGAGGTTCCCTAGGCCACGGCCTGCGGCGGAGCAGCCTCTTCGGCTTCCAGCCTGTTGCCCACTTCGGCGGCGGCTGCCGCCAGTACGCGATGGTGGATGGTGAACAGCGCCAACTCCAGACGGTCGCTGACGCCGGTCTTGTCGTAGACGGAGCGCAGATAGTTTTTGATGACCTGCTCAGTGGTCTTGAGGCGTGCGGCGATCTCGCGGTTCTTGCAGCCTTGGACTATGAGCGCGACGATACGCATCTCCTTGGGCGTAAGCCGGTCGCGGACCCTCGTACCCACCATGTCTTCCTCGGGAGAGTCGGCCACCATGAGCTGCGGAGGCAGCCAGGTTTCTCCGGCAGCCACCGCGCGCACGCAATCCACCAGTGCCGGCCCGGTGACATTGCGAAAGACCACGCCGCGAAACCCCTGCTTTATGTAGGCGCCTGCGGTGTCGTTGTTTTCGGCGATGATGACGCCGCGGCTGCCCGTGGCCTCAAGCAGGTTGCGCAGCCGCTCCATATCCGGCCGCAGCGAGGCGGCAAACAGAACGATGGAACCGGGAAACGTCGTGATGGCGTGATGCATCCGGTCAAGGTCAGTGCATTGCGCAATGATGCGCAGATCCTCGTCCATGGCCAGCACCTTGGCTGTTCCTGCACGAAAGATCGCCTGCGAATCTGCCAGAATAATTTTGTTCATGATGCGCGCCTCATCCGCTGCATGACTCCGGACGCCAATTTGAAGCCCGTCCGCTCCAGGGTTCCGTCCATGCCGGAAACGGGGAGTGCAAGCTCGGGCACTGGCTTCGGCTCCTGCGCTTACTATCGGCAGAATTCCCAAGCCCCTCGAACTGTCTCATTCTGCAACGCGGAGGGCCGGGTCACGTTCCTTTGGTGACCTTTTCGGAAATCGGCCTTTCTGCGGTCAGAAAGCCTTCCTAGAGACGAGATTACAGCTTGTTGGCGCCGGGGGTCACGAAAAATCTCGGCAGGAGGCTTTTGTTTATGCATCAGGAACATGGACCGGGGACAACGGTTGCAGTTGGCCCCCCTCCCGGCGGTTTCTTCTCAGCCAGACTTCTTTTCCCCTGGAAGGGCTCATTCTTCTTCTCACCACTATCAGCAGGTCAAGTCGGTCCGCGCTGCGCCGATGTGTAAGTGGAGAGGCATGAATGACCGATCGCACGGAACTTCTTGAAGCCGCGCTGGACGTTCTTCCGGAGGGCATTGTGCTGCTTGACGCCGAGGGCCGGGTGGCGTTCTGGAACCCGGCCGCCGAGGCCATCACCGGATACGCGAGCGTGGAGCTTTTGGCCCGTCCTGCTCCCACGGCGTTGGAAAAGCTGCTTAACGGGCCTCTGCGGGCAGAGCAGCACCCATGCGCGGAAGCGCAGACAGGACACGGCATCCTGGTTCGCCTGGAGCACAAGCTGGGCCACGATGTGCCGGCGATAATGCGCTGCCTGGTGCTGCGCGACGGACTGGGCGGGCGCATTGGCCTGGCGGCCGTCTTTCATCCCGCCGAGAGCCTGGATGCGCTGCCTCATGGAGAGTGCTACGAGGGCTTCGGCGCGGACCAAAAGGTGTTCGAAGAGCGCCTGGAAGCGGTCTTCGAGGACTTCCAGCAGGGCGGGGAGAGCTTCGGCGTGCTGTGGATTGCCGTCGATCAGGCTCACGATCTGCGCAAGACGCACGGCGCCGGCGCCTGCCAGACGATGCTCGAAAAGGTGGAGCGCGCACTGGCAAACGGGCTGCGGCCGGCCGAAGAGATGGGACGCTGGGGCGACGATGAGTTTCTGGTGCTGTCCCACGAGCGCACGCCGGAGATGCTGGCGGTCCATGCCCAGACGCTGGCGGGACTGGCCCGGACGGCGGATTTTCGCTGGTGGGGAGACCGGGTATCGCTCACCGTGAGCATCGGCGCGGCGCAAGCGGAACGGGATGGTAGTTTGGCCAATCTGCTGGAAAGGGCAAAAAACGCAATGCTCTCCAGCTTTCATGCGGGCGGAAACCACATAGCATCCGCGCCGGGGGGGCAAGAATGTTCGCCATCATAGGCATTGTCGTGGTTTTTGGGTCCATCATCGGCGGCTTTTTGATGGAAAAAGGCCATATTCTGGTTCTTCTTCAGCCGGCCGAATTGCTCATTATCGCCGGCGCAGCCACGGGTACGCTGCTGGTTGCCAACCCTATTCACATTATCAAAGGAATCGGCAACGGACTGACAGGGGTGCTGAAAGGCTCGCCGTTCGGCAAAGAGCGTTACCTGAACACCCTCAAGATGATGTACCAGTTCCTGAACAAGGTGCGCAAAGAGGGATTGCTGAGCGTGGAGATGGACGTCGAGAAACCAGGGGAGAGCTCGATCTTCAAAAATTACCCCGAGTTTATCGCCGACCATCATGCCAGGGACTTTGTGTGCGATACGCTGCGCATGGCCATCACCGGAGGCGTGGATCCGTTCGACATGGACCAGATGATGGAACTGGACATGGAGGTTCATCACAACGAGGCGACGCAGCCGGTCAGCTCGTTAACTACTGTGGCGGATGCGCTGCCGGGTTTGGGCATTGTGGCCGCGGTTCTGGGCGTGGTCATCACCATGGGCTCGCTGGGCGGCCCGCCGGAGCAGATTGGCGAGAAGGTAGCCGCGGCGCTGGTGGGTACGTTTCTGGGCATCCTGCTCTGTTACGGCGTGGCCGGCCCCTTGAGCTCGAACATGGCCAAGACCGCCGACGCGCACAACGAGTATCTGCATGTGCTTCGGGTGCTGATGCTGTCTTTTCTGAAGGGCTCGGCGCCCATGATCGCCATCGAGATGGGGCGGCGCGCGATTCCCGCGCACGTGCGGCCCAGCTTCGACGAAATGGAAAAAAACTGCAAGAACCACATAGCCAGCATGGAAACCGCCGCGGCGGCGTAACGCCCGCGAGCCTTTTGGGGAGAACAGGGCATCATGACGGCCAAAACTCAACCGATCATCGTCATCAGGAAAGTCAGCGGCCACGGCGGCCATCACGGCGGCGCGTGGAAGGTGGCTTACGCGGACTTCGTCACCGCCATGATGTCGCTGTTCATTGTGCTTTGGCTCATGGGCTCGAGCGAGAAGGTCAAGCGGGCCGTGGCCGGCTACTTCAACGACCCCAAGGGAACCGGCAGCCAGCTCGGCACCACCTTGATCGGCACCGGCGCAACCGTCATGCAGGCGCCTACCGACGAGCTCGAGAAACTCAAAGACAAGCTCGAACAGGAGATCAAGGCGAGAAAAGAGTTGGAGAAGCTCTCCAAGCAGATTGAGATCACCATCACTCCCGAGGGGCTGCGCATTGAGTTGATCGAGGGCAGGGACGGAACCTTCTATGAGATTGGAAGCGCAAAGCTGAGCGAGAACGGCCAGGAACTGCTGGCGCTGCTGGCGGCGGAGTTGAAGACCCTGCCCAACTCGCTGCTGATCGAGGGCCACACCGACGCCACGCCGTACTTGAGCGACGCCGGTTACAGCAACTGGGATCTCTCGGCCGACCGCGCCAACTCCGCGCGCAAGCTGCTGCAGCAGGACGGCGTCCGCACCAACCAGGTCACCCAGGTACGCGGCTACGCCGACCAGATGCTGCGCGTAAAAAACAATCCCACGGACCCCTCCAACCGGAGGGTTTCGATCCTGGTAAAGAACGACAGCGAATCGGTGCCGACGCTCTTGGCCATCAACGTGGTGAATGGCTCGACGCCGTTGCCGGGAGCCGCAAAGGAATCTGCTCCGGCAGCGAATGCAGTCAAGCCTCAGGGCGCGCAGACCTCCCCGGCTCCGGTCACTCCGATGGCCAAACCCCCGGCCGGAACCCCGGCAGCCAAGCCAGGCCTGATGGCCAGGCTCAAAGACCTGCTGCCCGGAACGAAGAAGTAGCCAGGCGGCGAAACGGTTTCCGCTCCTGCCCTGCCTCGATCATGGTTGCGAGAAAGCCGCTTCTCGGCCATTGCCCTGAGTTTTGCCGTTAAAGCGGTTCTCCAGTTCTGTAAAGGGAAGCCATTGTCGCTGAGTGGCTTTTTCCTCAAGAAAAAGCCACCTTCTGCAGTACTGGAAACGCTACGTAAACTGGAGAACCGCTCCGGGACTTCCCCCAGGCCACCCTTTTGTGGCACACTTGCATCCATGGGAAGTAAAGACAAAGGCAGAAAAGAACCAAAGAAGGCGCCAAAGCCCAAGCCAAAACCGGAACCTAGCCGACGCGAAGTCTTCACGCCTGCTCCTCCGAAGTAGGACCGTAGCATTTCTCCTTCCGCCTCATCGCGAAACCGGCGCGCTCGAGTGGTGTTTTCCCCAGGAAATCGCCGCTTGACAGGCTGCTGAAGGGGCTTCATGTGAAGGAGAAATGCCTCAGAACCGCTTGCCGCCTCCGGCGCGCCGCGCTTCAGACGCGGAAAAGCTCTCCCTGTCCGGGAGAGCTTTTTTGCGCCTTCGGCCCGAGCCGGACAACCCGGCATCCATAGCCGTTTTTTCAGCCGCTCCACTCCCGCGTCACTGCAACTCTTCCGTAGAAGCATTACCTTGGAGGATGATCCTCACCGGGGGTGTGCCTGTGCGTTCAAAATCCGTTGCAACCCTGCTTGCCGCCACTCTGCTTTTGACAGCCGCCGCGGCGCAGGAACCCGCCGGTGCCGCTGCTGCGCAAGCTGGTTCCACCTTACCCGCCGTCCAGCCGCCAGACCGCGTTGTCATCGGCGTCGCGCTCGAAGGCGGCGGCGCTCTGGGGCTGGCGCACATCGGCGTCCTGCAGTGGTTTGAAGAGCATCGCATCCCCGTCGACCGCATCTCAGGTACCAGCATGGGTTCGCTGGTGGCTGCCCTTTACGCCACCGGCAGCACACCCGCCCAGATGCGTACGCTGGCCGTCAGCGACGCGTTCACCCGCGTCTTCTCCCTGCAAACCCCCTACTCCGATGCAAGCTTCCGCCGCCGTCAGGACCGCCGTGAACTTCCCCAGGCGCTCACCGTCGGCCTCAAGAGCCGCTTTGCGTTGCGCAATGCCCTGCTCGCCGATCGCGGCGTCAACGAGTTTCTCACCGGCAACATGCCCGCCTACAACCGTCAGGATCTTGACTATGACCGGTTCCCCATCCCCTTTCGCTGCGTGGCCACCGATCTGAACACCCTCACATCGGTCACCTTTGCCTCCGGACCGTTGCCCCAGGCCGTCCGCGCCTCCATCTCGATTCCCGGCGTCTTTCCGCCGGTACAGGATCGCAACGGCCACTACCTGGTCGACGGCGGCATCCTCGACAATCTGCCCACCGGCGTTCTCAAGCGCGACCTGCACGCTGGCGCCATCATCGCCATCCACCTCGAGGATGCGCCCCTTGCCAATGCCGACACCATGTCCATCGTCGGTGTGCTGAACCGCGCCTTCGACGCCGGCATCCAGCGCAACGTAACACAGGCCGAGCAACTGGCCGATGTGGTTGTGACCGTGCCGGTAGGCAGTTTCTCCTCCGCCGACTATGCACATGCCGCGCAACTGATCGACGCCGGTTACAAGGCCGCCGAGCAAAGCCGTGCTGTCCTGCTGCGCTACTCCCTTGACGCTGACGGCTGGAACGCCTACCTGGCCGCCCGCGAGAGCCGCCGCCGCCCGCAGCCCGGCATATTGCGCCAGGTCCGCGTGCAAGGCCCAAACCAGGGTTTGAACTCGGGCGCCGTCAACGAAGTTCTCGCCAGCCTCAAACCCATCGAGGGCCAGCCCATCGCGCCCGCCACTACCCTCGACGCTCTCAAGAGCATTCAGTCGAATGGCGGAATCACCGCAACCTGGGAGACATTTTCCGCCACCCCTGCACTGTCCGCGCCCAGCCTGCCCGCCTCAGACGCGCCAACTCCCGACTCAGGCCTGCTCGTCCGCCTCAGCAACGACCGCACCGGCCCGCCCTATCTGCTCATTAGTCCCGAGTTGGCAGCCTCCACTTCCAACATCAGCCGCGGCGAGATGACGCTCCGCTTCGTCGATCAAAACCTGGGCGGCTTCGGCTCCGAGCTCCGCGCCGATGCCCGCATCGGCTTCATGACCAGTCTCGCCGCCGAATACTACCGCCTGCTGGCCCCCGGCGGCTATTTCCTTCAGCCGCAGGCCGGCCTGCTCCGCGCGCCGGTCTACATCTGGGCCAACCAGAAGCGCATCGCCGAACGCTTCCAGCAGAATCTCTATGCGGGTGTCGAAGCCGGCCGCACCTTCTCGAATCAACTGCAGATCTCGGCCCAGTGGCGCGCCGAGGATACGCGCTGGAGCCTCACAACCGGCTCCGGCGGCGGGCCTTATCTGAATGGAACCGCGCAGACCGGCCTGCTGCACATCGACATTGATAAAACCACGGCCAACGCCATCTCCCCCAACGGCTTCCGGCTGTCGGCCGCGGCCGGCGCGCTCTACCACGCCACGGCCAGCGACAACGCGCCGCTGGTCAAGCTCTCCTTCGGCACAACCCGGTCCTGGAGAGAGGCCAACATCTTCGGCCTGCGCGGTGAGATCAACTCCTACCTGCGCGCCAGCGTCGCCGAGCCTTACCGCTTCACCCTCGGCGGTCCAATGCGTCTGTCCGCCTCATCCTTTGACGAGTACCGGGGCACCGACACGTACCTGGCCAGCACCGGCTACATGCACCGCCTGGCAGCCCTGCCCACCGGCCTCGGACAGGGCCTCTATGGCGTCTTCAGCTACGAGGCCGGGGAGATCTGGTCTCCTGAAGCCCGGTCGGTCCTACGCCAGGACGGCCTGACCGGCCTGGTAGCCAACACCCCGCTCGGCCTGGTCTCCTTCGGCATCTCGGTTGGCGACGCCGGCCACCGCAAAGTCTTCTTCACGCTGGGCCGCTGGTTCTGAGTTTTTTGAATATTCTCCCAAAAACTATCGGGTGCCCCGCCCTCGCCGCGTCTTTTTTTGCGGCTATAGCACTTTAGGAAATGCTGTAGACCGTATCCATGACCTAAAACTGGCGCGACCCACAAGAAGCGACGGTCTCCAAAGCTGTAATAAAGTTCACCTATTTCCGAAAGTGCTCTGATATGGAGTGACCCTGTCAACTCCTGCACATCGGTGGGGTTGTTTTTGTCGTTGTTGCTTTTGCCGTTTATCGAGGACAGGGCCAGCAGCAGTCGGGGCAGGTTTGAGCGACGATTGATC
>Ga0326728_10001220_pt1 | contig 92203 bp, 72 predicted proteins | sample MB3enrmetagenome_FD_207602 | JGI IMG/M metagenome (GOLD analysis project Ga0326728, IMG submission 207602) | Lab enriched peat soil microbial communities from McLean, Ithaca, NY, United States - MB31MN | ecosystem: Environmental > Terrestrial > Soil > Wetlands > Peat | place: USA: New York... | reverse complement strand
TCTTCCGACGCCTCAAGGGCTTCCGCCGCATCTTCTCCCGCTTCGAAAAGCTCGATGTCCTCTTCCTTGGCTTCCTCACCTTCGCGCTGATCGTCGAGGCGCTCAGATAGTGTTAACACGCCCTAGGCTTGCTCATAGCCGGTCTCCTTGTCTCGTGCGCCTAGAGCGCGTCGATAACTTGGGAGCTTAACGCATCCCGCCGGAGACCGGCCTTCTCATCCCATCTGTTAACGCTATTAGGGCGAACAGCGTTGCGAGCGAAAATCAGGCCAGACGAGGCGGAGGCCGCAGGCTGTGGCAGGACCCCAGTCAAGGCCGACAACGAACTATGGCCTGATTTTCGCCGTAACCCGAAGGGACGGGGCGGATTTTCCCGATCGCTTTGTCGCTCGTCGCTAAAATGTTTCAGCATTTGCCACTCCTCGCTTCGCGCGCTCAGAAAAATCCGCTCCCGTCGCTGCCGTCCTAATAGCGTTAACAGACCCTAGGGAGAACCAAAGAAGCTCTTCCTGGTGTCGGCCGATGGTCAATGCTCGTTCAGATTGATTTGGTAGAGGTTCACGACCGAAGTACGAGCCTGCACCAGCGGCAGGTCGCCCGGCACGAGCCCGATGAGCCGATAGTCCGTAGCAGCAACAGGGCGCAGGTTGTCGATGGTGGCAACTACTTCCGGCTTTCCGTCGGGCACGGCGATGCGGTAGATTGGCTTGCCTCTTTCAAGGAAGTCCTGAAAGTAGACAAACCGTCCATCGTGGGACCAGGTCGGATCGCCAACGCCGTGTGTGGTCAAGGTGGTCCATCGCTCTGTAGTTCGATTGAAAAGAAGCAGTGCGCGCTGGTCTAAAGGCATTGCTACCATGTAGCGACCATCTGATGAGAGGCGTGGACTGAAGAGCCCCTGCGAGCCCGGGATCTCGGCTATCCGGTGTGTGTGGAGGTTCAAGAGATAGATGGTTTTGGGCTGGTCATTACCCATGCGATTGGGCAAACGGCCGAAAACGATCGACTGGCCATCGGGCGTCCATGCAGGATCAGCCTGATTACTGTCCTCGTTGAGGATTGGCGTGAGTTTTCCACCCTCTGCCTCGATCAGATAGATCTTCCAGGGTTTGCCCGGCTCCTCTGCCATCACGGCTAGTCTGCGATCGTTGGGCGACCATCTCATCATAAAGATGCGCAGCGGAGGGGTGGTCAGCTCAATGCGCTCGCTGCCATCAACGCGGCTCCGCCACAGAGAATTGTCGGCTGCATTAATCCACGCCACCCATTGGCCGTCGTTTGAGTACTGCGCCCATGCCGCGGCTCTCAGGTTCTGGTCGAGCGAAGTAAAGTCTGATCCTCCCATCGCGTTCTCGCCATTAGCGCGAGGCGCCGCGGAGCGGGGCATGGCGCGCAACAGCTCGTATTGTACGTCGGCGCCGATGAAATAGACTCGGTCGCTTCCTGGAGTCGTGCCGGGCGCCTGGAATTCAAGAGGGCCGCTGGTGATTTGGTGAGGCTCGTTCTCGGCTTGATACCACGGCTTTTCGCGGCGCATCCATATTTCGCTGTGGCCGTCGTGCCAGGATTGGAAGACGAAGTAATCGCCGTTCGGTGTCCAGCTACCACAACAATCTGAGGTTGGCTCGCTCCAACCGGGCAGAAGCGGATGCGGGTTCGATCCGTGGGAGGAGACTTCCCAAAGCTCGGAGGTCTGTTTTGCGGGATTCCGAAGCGTGAAGCGGAGACGGCTTCCATCGGGCGACCAGCGCAACCAGAAGGCAAGGCCGGCTGTGGTGAGAAACGGGTTTTGATCTCTCCCGTCCGCTCCCATCACGATCAATTGATTGCCGGACGCTACGAGAAGACGTTTTCCGTCTGGCATCCAAGTTGCGTCGTGTGCCAGTACGTTCGGAACGCGGTGCGCATCACCGCCCAACGTGAGCACAATCCAGAGAGCCTGCTCAGGTTCGGGCCGGAGATGGCTATGTACGACGAGACGTGAACCATCCGGCGACAGTGACCCGATGAGAGGTCCGCCGATCTCCGAGGGCAGATTGAGGTGGCTGAATTCGCTGTTCGCGATCAGGGCAACCGCCAGTACGGGATTGCCATTTTCCATGTGCGAGAAATAGATGCGCGTTCCGTCACTGGCCGAGCTGGAAAAGCACTCCACATCGAGATCGTTGGAAAGAATATGACCGGTGAAGGTGATCTGTGAGATGCGATAGGGCTTGCGCAGTGGCTGACGGAGCAGGAGAAAGGTGAGGAGGACCAAACAGCCGGCGGCAAACCCGCCGGCGATCCACCAGGCGAGTTGGCTGCGAGGTTCTACAGAAACGACGTGAGAAGCAGGCGGCGCTGCTGCGGCAGGCGGGGGATCGAGCACTGTGACGGGAGCGATGAAGCGATATCCCCGCTTGGCCAGAGTCTCAATGAAGCGGGGACTATCGGCAGAATCCCCGAGCGCTTCCCGAAGCTTGTTCACGGCGATGAAGAGGCCGTGGTCGAAATCCACGGTTGTGTCGGCCCCCCAAAGCTCCTGTTGGAGGGTCTCTCGGGAGACGACTTGTCCGGGATGCTCGAGAAAAACGGCGAGCAGTTTGAAGGGTTGACTTTGAATGCGTACACGAGCGCCTGATCGGCACAGTTCCTCTGACTCCAGGTCGGCCTCAAAGACGCCGAATTGAGCACGCCGTAGACCTTCTGCCCTGCTTTTGGTGTCCATCCGGGATAGTAGGTATTGTAAGGGAATAAGGACAAGATTGGAAAGAGTCTTCGAGGGGGTGGCTGTGAGCGACCTCAATGCCTGAAGAGATGCGCACATAAGTGCCTTTATTACTAGCGACTTAGCTGTTAAGGCTCAATAGATTACAAATTGTGACTCCGTGAATTGACGCTCGTCCTTCAAAGGCGTTTTCTCATCGATGTTTGCGGGGTGATGTCTGATGCTCCAACCAAACCAAAGATAAGCAAATGTTCGTTAACAAGACACTTGAGAGGACATGGTGATAACGATGCAACGGGTTTTCCAATCCAACAGGCGCAGCTGGGCTTTCCTGCCGGTCTCAGTCGCAGCTTTGCTGCTGATGCTGCTACCGTTCAGGGTCCAGGCGCAGACAGATACAGGCAGTATTGCCGGAACGGTGATGGATCCCACTGGAGCAGTGATACCCGGTTCAGCGGTAACGGCAACCAACACAGACAACGGATTAAAACTGACCGCAGTTTCGGATAGCGTAGGTCAATTCACAATTCTGGCGGTTCCGCGCGGCAACTATGCTGTGCAAGCCAGCGCAAACGGCTTTGAGACCTCATCGGTAAAGGTGGTTGTCACCGTGACGACGACCCAAACCGTGGCCTTCCAGTTACGGCCGGCGGGAGCCTCGGCAACTGTTCAGGTGACCGAAGTCACGCCACTGGTCAATACTTCCGACGCCACGATCGGGGAGACCATTCAGGGCAAGCAGGTGACGGAACTGCCGCTGAACGGCCGTAACTTCACTCAGTTGGCCCTCTTGTCGCCCGGCGTCACCCGCGGCGCGTATGGCGACATCGCCTCGGGCGGCGGCAGCTCCAACATGACCGAAACCATGCGCAACAACGAGAGCGGCTCGGCGGCTCTCGCTGTCAACGGCCTTCGTCCGCAGGCGGATAATTACATCCTGGACGGCGTGGATAACAACGACGGCTTCGTGAACACGATTCTGTTCTATCCCAACATCGACGCCACACAGGAATTCAAAATCGACACGAGCATCGCCTCGGCCGAGTACGGACGCGCCGGCGGCGCCATCGTGATCAGCTCGACGAAGAGCGGCACCAACCAGTACCACGGCTCGGCTTTCTGGTTTTACCGCGACAAGAACTTCGACTCCAACCCCAACTACCAATTTGACGGCGCCCCGGCCACGCAGCCAGGCGGCTTCATCCGCAACCAGCCAGGCTTCTCCATCGGCGGGCCGATCATCAGGAACAAACTCTTTGGCTTCGGCGACTACCAGGCGCTGCGCGAGACCCTCGCGGTCTCGCCGCACTACCTCACGGTTCCCACCGCGCTCATGCGCCAGGGCAACTTTACGGAATTACTGAGCCAGGCGGGCTCGGGATCGAACCAATTCGAGACGCAGTATCCGCGCTGCCATCCAGGCACCTACACAGACTCCAGTGGCAACCAGGATCCCTATGCGGGCGCAACGACCTTCGGTGCCCAGGGCGGCTGGATCTTCGATCCGACCACCTGCGGGCAGGCTGGCGGTCCCTCGCAGTTCAGCTATAACGGGCAGCCGAACGTGATACCGTCCGCACGGCTGAATCCAGCGGCGGTCAATTATCTCAATGCGTATCCCATGCCCACGCGCACCGACCGCTACCTGAACAACTACCTGGATACACAGAGCGAGAGAAACAAGTACAACACCTTCGATATTCGCTTCGACTGGAACCCGACCCCCAACGACCGGGCGTTCATCCGCTTCAGCTACGACAACTCGGTGAACACCAAGACCTCTGAATTCCAGAACCTGCCCGCCGGCGGCGGATCCGGCATCAACCCGACCCACGCACGTGGCTACGACCTGGGCTACACTCACATCTTCTCGGCCAACGTGGTGAACGATGCGCACATTGCCTACAACCGCGACAACTACGGCTACACGCCGCCCATGTACGGCGATTATGTGTCGAAGAACCTGGGCATCGTGAACGCGAACATCAACATGGCGACCTCCGGCGGCGCGCTGATCGGCGGCTGGAAGGGCAACCTGGAGTACACCGGCGACTACGGAATCTACGCGGTGCCGCAGAACACCTACGAGGTGAACGATGCGGTGAGCTGGAACAAGGGCCACCACTCCTTCAAGTTCGGCGGCGAGTTCATCCGCCGGCAGGTGGAGTACTTTAATGCCGAGGAGGGCAAGGGCTACTTCCAGATCGACCAGGGCACGGTCGACTTCACCGGCTACGAGGTTTCCGAGCTGCTGGCCGGCGGTATGGATCAGTACCAAATCGGTTCGGAGCAGGGCTACTTTTCCAACATCGGCCAGGAAGACGGCCTCTTCGGCGAGGACGTTTGGCGCGTGAACCGCAACCTGACGCTGAACTACGGCCTGCGTTGGGACTTCCTCTCGCATCCGTTTGAGTCGCACAACCAGCAGTCCGCCTTCAACGTGGAAACCGGCACGGTGATGATCGCGGGCAAGAACGGTGTGTCGGACAGCATCATTGCCCAGGACTATCACGATTTCGCTCCGCGCCTGGGATTTGCCTATGACTTCACCGGCGACGGGAAAACCGTGCTCCGCGGCGGATTCGGGGTTTTCTACTTCCTGGACTTCGGTGGCGGCAGTAACCAGCTCGCCGAACAGCCGCCCTTTGGCGGTAGTAACGACTACTTCGCCAGCAACGGATACTGCATCACCTTCACCGGACAGCTGAATCAGACACCTGTCAACACCGGCAACGCATACAACTGCACCGGCTACACCAGCCCGTCAACGGTTGCATACAGCGCCAACGGCGACACCGGCATTCCGCTGCCGGCGCGTGGCTATCCGAACTTCAACCCCGCGAGCCCGCCGGCCGGAACCAGCATGGTTGCCGTAAATCCGCTGAGCAAGACCAGCACGATTGAAGAGTGGAACGTGCAGGTGGAGCGCCAGATCGGGTCGAACAACGTGGTCAATATCGCCTACGTGGGAACCAACGGCAACAACCTTTCAAGTTACTATCCGTACAACATCAACCAGTTCAAAACCGGCATCCAGAATTTCCCGGGCCTGGGCGGCATCAACTACAACAACTACGACGGAATCTCAAAGTACAACGGCCTGCAGATACACGCGGTCCACCGCGCCTCCAACGGGCTAATCGGCACCGCGTCCTACGTATGGGGGCACACCCTGGATGACTCGACTGGCGCCTTCCAGGGCCAGACGGCCGCACTGTACTATGACCCAATGGCCGGATACGGCAATTCGAACCAGGACCAAAGGCACGTATTCAGCACATCGATCCTTTACCCGTTGCCCTTTGGCCGCGGACATAGGTTTGCGAACAGCGTCTCGCGTCCCATGGACTGGCTGGTGGGCGGATGGCAGACCAGTCTTATCGCTCTGGTGCAGAGTGGAACGCCGGTGGATCTCTCCACGGGCGAGGACGCGCCGGGCAACCGGCCCGACCTGGTGGGCAAGATCTCCTACCCGAAGTCCACTGGAGGCAACACCGGCGATTTCTGGTTCAATCCGAAGGCATTCGCGAATCCGCCGGTCGTGCACTCCGCAGACTGCAACTGCACGGTCTACACACGCCTGGGCACGCTGGGCCGCAATCAGATATTCGGACCCGGTTTCAAAGCGGTTAACCTCAGCCTGCAGAAGACCCTGCAACTGGCCGAGGGATACTCGCTGGAGCTGCACGGCGATGCGTTCAACCTGCTCAATACGCCGGCGTTCACCAACCCGAACGGCGGCCTGACATCGTCGCAGTTCGGACAGATCGAAGGCACGCAGGTCTACACCAACCGCCAGATCCAATTGGCGGCTCGCTTCACCTTCTAACTACCCGCGCTTTGTGAATGCTGCGCGGCGACTTATTCGGCCGCCGCGCATGCAGCCTGGATAAGTCCGCCAAAGAGCTGAACTGTCGGTCGATGTGGACGTATCTGAGTGAGAACGCCAATAAGCGCCTGACACAAACTTGATCTTCCGTTTTGGCTGATGCAGGACACGATGCCCGGTGCTGGATGGCCTTCGTGTCTGACGGAGAAAATGCAATTGATTCCTAGGAGACGCCTATGAAACGGCTGGCCATTTTTTTGTGGACGCTTCTTTTTGTTTTATTGCCGAGTTCGGCTGCGGCGTCGACTACGCATGAGGCTGATATCGGCAAGCCGAGAATCGACAAAATCGACCCGCCCGGCTGGTGGGCACAGTTTCCTTCGCCCATGCTGCTGGTGCATGGCGAGGGATTACGCGACGCGAGGTTTTCGGTAACCGGCAGCAGGGTTGCCCTTGAAAGAACGCAAACGTCGGAAAATGGGCACTGGGCCTTTCTATGGCTCGATACAAAATCTGCTGCCGCACAGACGTTGGCCATCACCGCCACCAGCCACACAGGTGAGGCGCATTGCTCGTATGTTCTGGCACAGCGCTCTCACGATCCGCACATGCACGCAGGGTTTTCTCCGGCCGACGCGCTCTATCTCATCATGCCGGACCGTTTTTCGGATGGGGATACGTCGAACGACCCTTCCAGTGACAATCGAGCCGCGCCGCACGGCTGGCATGGCGGAGATTTTGTCGGCATCGAGCGACATCTGGACTACCTGCAGCAGCTTGGCGTTACTGCAGTGTGGATGACGCCAGTTGCTTCCAATGGCGCCATGCCGGAGTCCTATCACGGATATGCGGCAACCGATCTCTACGCGGTTGATTCGCATTTCGGCACATTGGCGGAGTACCGCCATCTTTCCGATGCGCTTCATGCGCGCGGCATGAAACTCGTGATCGATTTGGTGCCCAACCATATCGGTGTGCAGCACCCGTGGGTGAATGATCAGCCCACGCCCGACTGGTTGCATGGAACACTGGAACATCATCGAGCGGCGCAGCACGACTTCTATCAGCTTATCGATCCTCACGCTCCGCCTGCAGCGTGGCGCGACATTACCGGCGGCTGGTTCGCCGATAACATGCCCGACCTGAACCAGAGCAATCCGTTGATGGCGTGTTACCTGATCCAGAATGCTCTTTGGTGGATTGAGACTGCGGACCTCGATGGCATTCGGCTCGATACTTTTCCCTATGTCGATCGCGCGTTCTGGCATCAGTTTCATGCCGAGTTGCATAGCGTGTACCCGAACTTGACTACGGTTGGCGAAATCTTTCATCGCAATCCGCAAGTCACCTCATTCTTTGCCGGCGGCGTTGCGCATGACGGCATCGATACGGGGCTCGATACACCCTTCGATTTTCCCGTCTATTTCGCGTTGGGCGATGTGCTGGCACATGACCAACCGATGACTGAGCTGGCCGGTATTCTGCGCCAGGATGCGCTCTATCCGCACCCTGAGCGGCTGGTTACGTTTATCGGCAATCACGATACGACACGGTTCTTTACTGAGGCGGGCGATTCAGTGGCCAAGTTGAAATTGTCACTTGGGCTCGTGCTGACCCTGCGCGGCCTTCCACTGATCTATAGCGGTGACGAGATCGGGATGCCCGGCGGCAGGGATCCGGACGATCGACGGGATTTTCCTGGTGGCTTTGCCGGCGATTCGCACAACGCATTTACAAAGGATGGCCGTACTCCTGCCGAGGAAGATGTTTTCCGATGGACGTCAGGGCTGCTTGCTTATCGCTCGGCGCACAGCGAATTCAAAACCGGAATCGAGCAGAATCTCTACGCCGATGCCAATTTATTCGTATTCGTTCGCGCAACGGATAACGCCGGATGCGATTCGCGAAGTGGCAGCGAGCGATTGCTGATCGTAGTGAATAAGGCTCAGCAACATAAGACTGTAGATTTGCCGGTTAGCGATACGGCCCTTGCCGGGTGCACGCGCTTTGAGGCGGCTCCCGCTGCGCCTGGCGAACAACCGCAACTCAGCAACGGAAAACTGCGCATTGAAGAGCACGCTGAGTCAATGACAGTGTACGCGGTGAGATGAGTTCTGACATGTGGACGCGAGATACAGGGAGGATTTCAGGCGTGAGTCGGGGAACGACAATCGGGAACGGAATTGCTTTTCTGGTACTGTGCTTTGGAGTTTTTGGGGGCGGGCTTTCAGTTACTGCGGAACAGATTCCCTCTGCGCCACGCGCAAAAATCTCTCTGCTGCCCAAGGGAGTTGAAATGGTTGATGGACCATCGGTGCTCGATGTGCGGATTCTCGAGGATCGCCTGGTCAGCGTACATGTACGGCTCAACGGCAGAGAGACAGCACGAACACCGGTGATCGATCCGCACTCATCGTTGCGCGCGCCTTCAAGAGTTACTTGTAACGAAAGGGACGGTATCTACACGCTTTCGACGGCGGACGTTTCGGTCCGCATCGAAGAATCAAAACCTCATCGCATCACTTTTTTCGATGCTGCAGGAGAACAGATCCTGAGCAGCGATGATCCGATTGCCGACGCTGCCACCGGCAGCGTGACGATGAAGCGCATAGCCGATGACGCGCTCTATGGAATTCATGGTTCCAAAATGGAGGACGTAGACGCAAGCCTTACACGCAACAACGGCGGTGGTAAGGTTGCAGCGGGCGTGCAGGGTGACAGCGGTGCTCCTTTTGTTTTCTCTGTTCGCTATGGCTTGTTGGTGGATTCAGACGGTGGGGAGTTTGTAAATGCGCCAGGCAACATTTTATTCCGGGGCAGCTCCCGGCCTGACGTTGAGTACTTCGTCTTTGTTGGCGAACCGCTGGAGACCATGGCATCACTGACACGTCTAACTGGGCCCCCGCCGCTTCCGCCTAAATGGACGTTCGGCTTTCTCAACAGCCAGTGGGGCGCTACTGAAGACGAAGTCGAAAAGATCGTCGCGAAGTATCGCAGCGAGCATCTGCCCATCGACGGCTTTATCCTCGACTTTGATTGGAAGGCGTGGGGAGAGGATAATTACGGCGAGTGGCAATGGAACAGTACGTCGGGCATGGGCAATGTTGCGCCCGATAAGTTTCCTGATGGCGCGAGTGGTTCTTTTGCGCAGCACCTGAGGGATGAAGGCGTGAAACTTGCCGGTATACTCAAGCCGCGCATTGTGGTTACGATTGCCGGCAATCCGAATCAACCGACAATAGCGGCAGCCTATGCGACGGAGCACCACTTCTGGTATCCCGGGGAAGCAGCATCAGAAGATTACTTCTCGCATCGCATGACGCGCGACATCGACTTCAACAATCCGGATGCGCGCGCCTGGTTCTGGGAGCACTTGAAACCCGCGTTTCACTCTGGCATGGTGGGCTGGTGGAATGATGAGGCCGATGTCATTGGAACGACGACCTTCAATAACTTCCAGTTCATGAACATGGGACGGATGCTTTACGATGGGCAGCGCGTTGACTCGAACCTGCGCGTGTGGTCGATCAATCGTAGCTTCTATCTCGGCGCAAGCCGGTATGGATATGCAGGTTGGTCCGGCGATATCCAATCGGGATTCGCGAGCATGGCGCTGCAGACGAAGCGCATGCTTGCCGCACTCGATACGGATGAGTCCTATTGGAGCATGGACACAGGTGGATTTCATGGACATCCGAGCCCGGAGAACTACGCGCGGTGGATTGAATTTGCGGCATTCGTGCCAATCATGCGCGTTCACGGCGACTTAGACGAAAAGCGCCAGCCATGGGTCTATGGGCCAATTGCTGAAGCGGCCGCGAAGCACGCACTTGATCTCCGTTATGAACTGCTTCCGTATATCTACTCGTACGGACGACTGAATACCGAGGGTGGAGTCGGCTTGGTTCGGCCGCTTTTCTGGGAGTTCCCAAATGATCGCACGGCGGCTGCGCAGGAAGACGAATGGATGTTCGGGAGCGCGCTGCTGGTCGCGCCGGTGTTAGCCGAGGGAGCCACATCGAGAAGCATCTACTTGCCATCCGGCGAGTGGTTTGATTATGCCAGTGGGAAGTGCTATCCAGGCGGGCAGAGCATCACCATGAAGACAGATTCAAAAACATGGAGCGATATCCCACTCTTTGTTCGGGAGGGCTCGATTCTGGCGACTCAGCCTGTCGAGCAATTTGTGGGCGAGCGGCCCGTTTCTGAGATAACGCTTGATATCTTCCCGTCTGAGACACCCGCAACTTTTACTGTGTATGACGATGACGGCCAGACGTATAGCTACGAAGACGGAGCATTTCTCAGGCAGGAGATCAGCGCTCAAAAGAGCGGTGGCTCAACCAGCATGAGCATCAATAGTGCAACTGGCAGCTACTCCAGCCCCCTTCGCACATATCTACTGAGAATTCATGCCGCGGCAAATAAGGTCACCATGAACGGAAACCTTCTGACGGCGCAGACTGGGGCCGGGGAACTCGCCCCAGATGGCGCACATTGGGAGCGCAAGCTAGATCGGTTCGGTCTGGTGGTACTGCTACGGATACCCGCAGGGGCCAAGACGCCTACTACCATTGCATTGCAATAAGAAGGATCATTCACTCGCAATTTCACAATCTCACCCCAGCTTGCTGCCCCAATTTCTGCTTCCGGAGCCGCTGCACCAAAACGCCGCTTTCCGCACCGAGCCCCAAACGAAGCGGAAGAGCTGGAAACCGCTAGGATTCGGACCGCGCATTGATGGTATCGTGAGACCCTCGAATCCGGAGCCTCCGAAACCGGGAGAATAGTAGCTCTGCCTGACGCCCGGGAAGAATCCTTTCCCGGGCGTCAGTGGCGGCGATTGCGGCGGAACCGCAATCCGGGATGATCGTGTCTGCTTCTGTCCCGTTTTGGCGCGTCCGCAGAACACATAGTTCAATCGGCCGATTCAGGAATCGGGTGGATTCGTCTGCCAGCAAGCTACCGTCTGGATCAACCATTCAATGGGCCGGAAGTCTGTGCCGGGCCTTGTTGTCACAACCAGGTCCACGGCCATATCCGGAATTTCTGGTGTAGGTCCTGGCGAATGTTTTTGCCGGCAGACGGATTCAGCCGTTCGAGACCTTAAGGAGGATGAGTGAGCAAGACCACTGCTGTGAATTGGGCCAACCACTCCTGGACACCGTGGGAAGGGTGCACTCGCAGGAGCGAGGGTTGCCTGCATTGCTACGCGGAACACAGGGATGGACGCAATCTGTCTCGAACTGGTTCTCACTGGGGGCTCGGCATGAAGCGCAAACCGATGAGCCAGGGCAATTGGGAACAACCTCTAAGCTGGGACCGGGCGGCAGCCAGGAATGGAACTCACCCCATCGTACTCGCTGGCGAGTTGTGCGACTGGTGCGATACCGATCCGGGAGTCCCGGCGGGAGACCGCGAGCGCATGTTCGAATTGATTCAGAGCACGCCCCATCTGATGTGGGCGTTGCTGACCAAACGGACCGAATATGTCCGCGATCTCCTTCCCGCGACCTGGGGTGAGGGTTGGGAGAATGTCATGCTCGGCGCCACCGTGGAGTGCAGGGAACTGCTCGCGCGAGTCCTCAGGCCACATGGAGCCATTCGATTCAGCCGACGCCGCTGAACTGGCAGGATGGATGAGCGGTCTACCCTTCCATTGGTGTGAACATTGCTCAAGCGGTGCGTAAAGGCCGCTAGATGCTAAGCTGCTGAAATCGCTGTGGATACCTCGTCGGCACCGGCAGGATGTACCGGAAGGGCAAATCGGGCAGCTTCGGCATGTTGCAGACCCCCGCAACCAAGTTTCTGCTGATTCTAAACGGCTTCCGATATGAGTTCGGAGGCCGTTTCTGCGTTTGGCGTCAATTTGGGCAAATCTTGGGCAAGGAATTCTTTGTCCAGGAGTGCCCCGAGTTGTTCGGATACCCCGGCTTCGGCCTTGAGATTCTCAAAGAATACGGTCAGGTCACCGACCGGGGTTGGCGGCGAAGCGGTTACCGGTGCTTCTCCCCACACAAGCCTTCCTGTGCGCATAGGTTACTTCTGATTACCGACTTCCCATGCCCCTCCCACCGAGGAACTATTCCACTGTCGTATTTCCTCGCGGTACGTTTCCAGCAATCGGTTCCTATTCCCGTTGGTCTCGGCTCTGCGTGTTCACACCTACCGGGGGCTCGTTTAGAGGTGCTGCTATGAGCGACCGCGAGCGCAATTACATGGAAGTGCTGGCTTATCTGGAAAAGGCGCGGCAGGCTATCGGCACAGTCAATCCTCGTTTTTCTTACTACGAGCGCATGATCTGGCAAGCCATCTTTGACGACGACGCACTTGCCGAATTGCAGGAGCGCATTCGACGCGAAGGAGGTCTCCGGTGATCGACCAATTCCGCTTTTGCTTGACATATTCCGGCTTCATATCAAGCAATACAACTCCCTTGCACGGCAATAGTGTCAAAGCTTAGCGTGACTGCCGTCGCAAAAGGCCTTTTGGGCGCTCCCGTGCTAGCCGGATACCAGCAATCAGGCACGCGCCGAGGTAGACCATTCCCCGATTGATTCGAGGCATGTGCGCGTCGGGGTCGAACATCACTTCCTCACGGTCCGCTGCTTGCGGATGGCGAGTTGGTCAGGGCGACCGAGGAAAACCTCGGAGGGAACGTACCGGCGCAGCTCGCCGCAGAGGGGGCAGGTTACTTCTATTGAATGAAATGGGAACTCCTTCACCCCGGTGGGAACAGCCTGGTGACAGTCTTTGCAGGTGACCGCGAACTGCTTGCGTTCTTGCATGACGAACCCCACGGAAGGATTATTATTCGTAAATTGCAGAATCGAAATCAAAGTAAATCAAGATTTTGAGCGGTGTATTTCAACGGGAAGTGGTTGGGAGTAACCGATCGCCGGTTACCAATTCTGATGCGGTTGAGTACTTAATGGCGGGGCCTCTTACGGCCAAAGGCGCATTGCTCATTCTGGTTCCCAGCTTGATGCTTAGTTCATTACTTCGATTTGAAAGTTCGCCATCGAAGGAAAGAGCTGACTTTGCTGTCCTCAATTACGAGCGGTCACTCACTTGAGGCCGAACCCATTCATGCAATCAGTTCTAGATTGATTGGAGTGTGATTCGATGAATTCCCCATTCGAGAAAACAACTAAGCTCACCGCGTCTCCATCCTCTAAATCGAGAAACATCGTGTGGAGTGAACGTATGACATTCGCCACGATGCAGCACATCCCCTTGGCGTCAGCCTACCTGTGTCCGAATTGCAGTTCCATTGGCAACAGCTCCAAGCAGTGCCCGGCGTGCGCTTCGCCGTTCCTGCTTAGCGTAGCCAACGTGCTGGATCGCGTGCCCGAAAAGGACCCGCAGATCAGCTATGAGCGGATGCCAGCCCTCGCTGCGTAGGCGCGTCTTCGGGGATGTCATGATCTCCGCCTCCTGTTCTTTCGTCGTTTGACAGGTCTTCTTCTGTGTGCCACACGATCATCGCTGCGGAATGTATAGCTTAAACCGGTGCAATCAACCCCGGACTATTGTTCCGCACGTTCCCGACAGCCCAGCTCACCTTCCACGCCTTCATCTCTTCAGCCGGGTACGGTCGTAGCAAATCAACGGGCGGATGTGACGGCTCACCCAGCTCCATCCATCTCCCGTAGTCCCGTTTATGGAGGATCACCGGCATTCTGTTGTGAATCGGCTCCATCAGAGAATTCGGGTCGGTGGTGATGATGGTGTACGTCTCAAGAGTCTGCCCCGTGGCCCTGTCCTTCCATGTCTCCCAGAGGCCCGCGAACGCAAACATCGAACCATCCTTTGATCCGATTGCGTATGGCTGCTTCGTTCTTGCATCGACTTTCTGCCATTCATAGAACCAGTCGGCGGGCACTAGGCAGCGCCGACGCTTCATGGCTTCTCTGTAGGCCGGGCTGGTAGTGATGGTTTTCGCTTTGGCGTTGATGGTGTTGAACGCCATCTTGGCATCCTTTGCCCAAAACGGCACGAGCCCCCAACGCATGACCGTGAGTTCTCGCTCACCTGCCTCCGAATCAAGCCTCACGACCGGCTGAAAGCTCTGAGGAGCGATGTTGTACGAAGGTTCAAAATAGGAATCGTCAAAGACGTTAACTTCGTGCGTCTGCATCCACTCCGCAATCCGCTGTTTGTCTGCCCGTCTGCCGTACCGTCCGCACATGGTCTACAGCTTAGAACGGTCGCCACATTCGCGCCAGCCACTTCAATCTGCCGAAGTATGTTCACAATCTGCTCAGGACTATGCTTCTTCGCTTTCCCCATCCCATGCTCCTTCCATACCAGTTTGTCTCATCTCTCCTGGTACAGAATTTACCGGGCACTCCAGTTGATGCCGATCTGATCAACGCGGGCAAGGAGACTGTGACCTTTGTTCCCGGAGCAGCGACATTTTCCAGCGCAGACTCCTTTGCCATGATTCGCGGCGGGCACATGGACCTTGCGATTCTCGGCGCGATGCAAGTGTCAGAGTGCGGCGACCTGGCCAACTGGATGATTCCCTGGAAGCGCGTGAAAGGGATGGGCGGCGCGATGGATCTTGTCTCCGGAGTGCGGCGCGTGATTGTGCTGATGGAGCATAACACCCCGAATGGAGCCGCCAAGCTGCTGCGCAACTGCACTCTGCCTTTGACTGGAACCGGCGTGGTCGAACGCGTGATCACCGACCTTTGCGTGGTGGATATTACGGCTTCGGGTTTTGCGTTAATTGAACTGGCCCCCGGTGTCACGCGTGAGGGAGTTGAACGGCGAACCGAGGCATCGGTGCGCTTCAGCGACCCCTTGGGCTAGTGCGCGATCCCTTCCCCCACACCGGCTTTCTCTTTTCAAGAAACGCAGTGATGCCTTCACGGAAATCCGCCGTCTCCCGGGATAACGCGTTGGCCTCGAGCGCTTGAGTAAGCGCCGCGTCGAGCCACGGTCGGTTCTGTTGCGCAAGGAGCAACTTGGTCGCTTGGAGCGATTGCGGGCTATTGGCGATGAGCACATCTGCCAGCGCCCGCACGCGCTGTGTCAGTTCCTCCGGCGCCACAATCTCGTTGACGAGGCCCAGGCGATACGCCTCTTCCGCATCGCAGAGCCGGCCTGTGAACAGCAGATCCCGGCTCTTCTTGTCTGCGACCTGAAGGGTGAGAAAGGCCGACACCAGCGCGGGCACAAACCCGATCCGCACCTCAGTGAAACCGAATTTTGCCGCCGGCGTTGCCAATGTGAAGTCGCAGATGATGGCCAATCCCGCTCCGCCGGCGATGGCCGCGCCATGCACCGCCGCAATAGTCGGCATTGGCAGCTCATACAACGAAAGAAAGAGCCGGGCGACGAGCTCAGCATCTGCGCGGTGCTCGGCCGCGCTCTTGTCTTCGATGGCGCGCAACGCCGATAAATCGAGGCCGGAACAGAACGCCTCGCCGGCCCCAGCCAGCACCAGCACGCGGCAACTGCTTGAGGCAGCGTCTTCGAGCGCCGATATCAGTTCCATCTGCATTTCGGGCGTCATCGCGTTGCGCCGCAGGGGACGATTGAGGGTAATCGTCCGCACCGACGCGCTATCCGCAATCACAATCGTCTTCAAATCCAATCGATCCTCCCTCGCCGCACCCGGTCAGCACTGATCCCGGAAGCTTTGCCCACTATCGCACCGGAGTCCCACAACTCGCCGCGATCTCCGCGCTGGCACGGAGCAAGCCTGTGAAAGGGGCCAGTTTCGGAAGCGCCGCGCCGCACTCCGTCAACACCGCGATCAATGTTTCCGTGGGCAGGTTCCCCACCAGAGCATCCTGTGCGAACGGGCATCCACCCAACCCGCCGATGGCCGCGTCAAAGCGCCTGCAACCCGCATCGTATGCCGCGCGAACGAGGGCAGCCGCTTGGTCCCGCCTTACGTGAAGATGGACTCCCAATTCGATCCCGCGATGCGCCTCGAGCACTGTTGCCACCGTATCCGCGATTTGTTGCGGCGCCGCCAAACCCACCGTATCCGCAAGTGAGATCTGTCTCGAGCCTGCGTCGATCAGCGAGGCGCAGGCATCGACTACCGCGCCGATGCTCCACTCGTTGCCATAAGGATCTCCGAAGGCCATGGAAAGATAGGCGGCCCTATCTAATCCCGCGTCTTCGGCCAGCGCGCCCACGGTTTCCAGCTCTTGCAGCGATTCTTGCGGCGTCTGATGTTGATTGCGGCGAAGAAATTCGGCGGAGACCGAATAAGGAAAGCCCAGAGTGCTGACCGATCCGGTGCTAATCGCCCGTTCCGCGCCTTTGCGGTTCACCACGATCCCAATGATCTCAACGCCTTCGGCAGGCCCCAGCAATTCGAGCACGCGCTCGGAATCCGCCATCTGCGGAACGGCCGCGGCGGAGACAAAGCTGACTGCGTCAATATGCGCAAAGCCCGCGTCGATCAGATCACGAAGATACGCGGCTTTCTCTTCCGTCGGGATCTGAACCGGCAGGCCTTGCCAGGCGTCGCGCGGGCACTCCACGATTTTGACTGCGTCTTCCATTGACTCTTTCAGCCTATCAATCGATTCGGCAGCGCCACGCCTCTGCCTGCGTTGCACGCCAACCGGCGCCGAAGGCGCGCCCGCCCGTGACGGCCAGTCACCCGCGCGAAGGGTGAACCTTGAGGATTTCCCTGGCAATCACCATACGCTGAATCTCGCTGGTGCCTTCGCCGATGGTGCACAGCTTCACGTCGCGGTAGAACTTCTCAGCAGGATAGTCCTTGATGAAGCCGTAGCCGCCAAACAACTGCACCGTCTCATCGCAGATGCGCACTGCCACTTCGCTCGCGAATAGCTTGGCCATTGACGACTCGCGCGTTACCTTGCGGCCGGCGTCCTTGAGCACCGCGGCGCGCTGCGTAAGAAGCCGCGCCGCATCCAACTCCGTCGCCATGTCTGCGAGCTTCCATTGGATGCCCTGGAACTCGGCGATGGCCTTGCCAAACTGGCGACGCACTTTCACGTACTTCAACGCCGCGTCCAGCGCGCCGCGCGCTATGCCAAGCGCCAGAGCCGCGATCGAGATTCTGCCGCCATCCAGCACCCGCATGGCATCGATAAATCCTTCGCCTTCCGTACCGAGCAGGTTCTCCTCGGGAATTTCGCAATCCTCGAAAATCAGCTCGCTGGTATCGCTGGCCCTCAGTCCCAGCTTGTTTTCCTTCTTGCCGGGCCGGAATCCCTTCGTTCCCTTTTCCACCACGAAGGCCGACAACCCATGTGTACCCTTGCTTTTGTCAGTTACGGCGATCACGACTGCAAGATCGGCATAGCGCCCGTTGGTGATGAATGTCTTGTTGCCGTTCAACACGTACCGGTCGCCGTGCTTCACTGCCGTGGTGCGCGCGTTGCTGGCATCCGAGCCGGAGCCTGGCTCAGTGAGCGCCCATGCCGCGAGGCTGGCGCCGCTGGCGAGCGGAAGAAGGTATTTCTTCTTTTGCTCCTCAGTGCCGGCGAGAAAGATGTGGTTCGCCCCGAGCGAATTGTGCGCCGCCACGGTGAGGCCCAACGATCCATCGACGGCAGACAACTCCTCAATGGCGAGCACGTAGTCCACATAGCCCAGCCCCGCGCCGCCATACTGCGCGGGAAAGATTACGCCCAAAAGCCCCATCTTGCCCAGCATCTTTACCGTGGTCAGAGGAAATTCGCTCGCCTCGTCCCATGCCGCCACGTGGGGCGCAATCTCTCGCGCGGCAAACTCGCGTATCTCACGGCGCAAATGTTCCTGCTGCTCAGTAAGCAGAAACGGATACAACGTGTCAGTCTTATCAGGCGTCTCCACTTCAAGTTGCATGCTCAGGCTCCTTCGCGGGGATTTCGAATGCTCAGATCGCTGCTTCCTTCCAGTAAGATGCCCTTAACTCTCTGACGATTTCTATTCCCTATTCCCTGTTCCCTATTCCCTGTTTTTTCAGGTTTGCAGAACTCCAGGATTGAACCGGGGAAGATCGGGATTCAACGCGCAAGCCTCCAGCGCTTGGATCAGCACGTCACGGGTTCGGGCCGGATCGATAATGGCATCGATCCAAAGCCGCGCCGCGCCGTAGCGTGGATCGGCCTGTGCGTCGTACGTGGCGCGAATCTCCTCGTAAATCGCGGTCTTCTCTGCCTCCGTCAGCGTTTTACCGCCGCGCTCCATCTGCCGGGCACGCACCTCAGCCAGCGTCGCCGCGGCCGAGGCTCCGCTCATCACCGCGTAGCGCGCGGTGGGCCACGCAAACATGAAACGGGGATCGTAGGCCTTGCCGCACATCGCGTAGTGGCCGGCGCCAAAGCTTCCGCCCACGATCACCGTAATCTTCGGCACCACGCTTGTACTCACCGCCGAAACCATCTTCGCGCCGGCGCGAATGATTCCCGACCACTCCGCCTCCTTGCCCACCATGAATCCATTGACATCGTGCAGAAAAATGAGCGGGACGAGATTCTGATTGCAATCCATAATGAAGCGTGCGGCTTTCTGTGCGCCCTCGGTATAGATGACGCCGCCGACCTCCATTTGCGTCATTCCCGCTGCCGGACCCATGGACACCGTCTGGCTCTGGTTGGTCTTCTGGTTGGCCACGATGCCCACAGCGCGCCCGCCAATCCACGCGTATCCGCAAAGCACCGTGCGGCCAAACTCCGCTTTGTATTCGTCGAACTCGCTGCGGTCGACAATGCGCGCAATCACCTCGCGCATATCGTATACGTTGCTTGACCCCGGCTCAGGGTTCAGTAATCCATACACATCCTCGGCGGCAAACTTCGGCGCGTCGCGCACCGCATCGAATTCACGGCACCGAAAGACCTCGGGAATTGCCGGCCGTTCGCCCATCTTCGCCACCAGCGACCGTAACCGCGCCAGGCACAGATGGTCATTCGGCTCTTTGAAGTCAACCGTCCCTGAGATCGCCGCATGCATCGCCGCCCCGCCCAGTTCCTCAGGGCCGGTTTTCTGTCCGATCGCCGCTTGCACCAGCGACGGCCCGGCCAGAAACAATCCCGACCCCTCGGTCATCAACACGGTATCCGTCATCACCGGAAGATACGCTCCACCTGCCACGCACATGCCCATGATGGCCGTGATTTGCGGTATTCCCTGCGAACTCATCACCGCGTTGTTGCGGAAGATGCGCCCGAAATCGTCGGTATCCGGGAACACATCTTCCTGCAGGGGCAGAAACACGCCAGCTGAATCCACCAGGTAGATGGTGGGAATGCGGTTATCCATGGCGATGGTCTGTGCACGCAGGACCTTTTTCGCGGTCATGGGAAAGAAGGCGCCGGCCTTCACGGTAGCGTCGTTGGCCACGATCATGCACAGACGCCCGCTCACTTTTCCCAGCCCCGTTACCACGCCTGCACTCGGTGCGCCGCCAAATTCCGCATACATTCCCTGCGCCGCCCACAGGCCAAGCTCCAGGAACTCTGTGCCTTCATCGAGCAGCAGATGGAGCCGCTCTCTCGCCGTAAGGCGCCCTTTGCCGTGTTGCGCTTCCGCCGCCTTTGCCCCGCCCCCCAGCCGAATCGCATCTTCTTCGGTGCGCAGCGCGGCCAGCAGCGCCAGCAACGCTTTGCGATTGGCCTGCGCCCGCGCCGATACGAAGTCCGTCGATGATTGCAATTCGGAATGCAATTGGCTTTCGATCTTCAACTCTTCGGACATCTCGTCTCCTGCGGGGCGCGAGAGGAATCCGGAGGCAGACAGCAGCCCGTTCCTCTTACTCATAGACTGCACCCGAAACCGTTCCGCTGCATAGGCCGAAGCCGATTCTCGGCAGTCCCAGCCTCTGCGCATAGGCGCGCAACGTAACCCGGTCGCCATCCTCCAGCCAGGTCCGCACCTCTCCGCTGGGCAAACGGATGGGCTCCGCGTTGTGCCTTTTCTCGAGGAGGCAGCCTTCCGAACCGACGTCAGGGCCGGAGACGGTGCCCGTGGCCAGCAGGTCGCCGGCGCGCAGGTTGCAGCCATTGCTGGTGTGGTGAGCAATCAGCTGCGCAATGGTCCAGTAGAGGTTGCGCAGATTGCTTCGGCTCAAGAGCATCGGCCTCGTTCCTGCCTCGCGCATCCGGCGCGACTCGAGAGTAGCCTCCAGCCAAAGGTCAATACCGGCAAAATCGGCGCCATCCTGCTCCGACGTGGGAGAACGCAGGTACGCGAGCGGCGCCGGGTCGCGAGCTGGGCGTTCAGGGGCGGGCACACGGTAGGGAGCCAGCGCTTCAAGAGAAACGATCCACGGAGAGATCGTGGTAGCAAAGCTTTTTGCCAGGAAGGGCCCCAGCGGTTGATACTCCCACGACTGGATGTCGCGCGCCGACCAGTCGTTGACCAGACACAGACCGAAGATGTGATCCTCCGCGTCGGCCATGGGAATGCTCTGCCCCAGCGGATTGCCCGGACCGACAAAAATGCCCACCTCCAGTTCGTAATCGAGCGCCTGCGTTGGCCCGAAGACCGGCTCGCCTTCGGCTGGCTTCGTTTGTCCGCACGGCCTGCGGATCTCGATTCCACTCGCCACGATGGATGATGCACGGCCGTGATAGCCGATGGGAATGTACTTGTAGTTGGGAAGCAGGGGATTGTCGGGGCGGAACAGCTTGCCCACTCGCGTGGCGTGATCGATCGAGGCGTAAAAGTCCGTGTAGTCACCAATCTCCACGGGCATTCCCATCTCTGCGTTCTCCATGGGCAACAAGTGCGGTCTTACGTGGTCCTGCGTCTCTGGGCTGGCGTTTTCTGCGTCGAGCATCGCGGCAAGGTGGCGGCGCAGCGCGCGCCATGCTGGGGACCCGAGCCGCATCAGCGCGTTGAGGCGCTCCGCACGGCATGCGGCTGTGGTCGCCTCTGACAGTCCCGCCAGCAATCCGTGGTCCGCGCAGGCGTGGAGATCGAGAATCCGATCGCCGATGGCGACGCCAATGTGCAAGTCGCCCGCGGAACGGAAGACTCCGTAAGGAAGGTTCTGGATGGGAAAATCGGAGCCGCGATCATTCGCCGATGCGAGCCAGCTTTTCAGCTCCATCCCAACTCCTCCCAGACAATCCTTTTCATGTTCGGGCCGGCTCTTCAACATGGTCAATGCGGCGATCGGGTGCGACGAAGCGCTTTTTCAATCCCTGCCAGCATTCAAAGTACTCATGCTGCAGAATCCTGGCTTGCATGGCAAACTCTGTGGGGCGCACGGCTAACTGCGTCTCGAACATGAATGCCAGCGTGCCGCCGAGATACTGGGGTTCAAGTCCGGCCTGGCTGGCGCGCTCGAAGGTCTCGGCATCGGGGCCGTGACCCGCCATGCAGTTGTGCAGGCTGGCGCCGCCGGGCAAAAAACCTTCAGCCTTGGCATCATACACGCCAAACACCAGGCCCATGAATTCGTTCATCAGGTTGCGGTGAAACCAGGGCGGGCGGAAGGTGTGCTCTGCGACCATCCAGCGCGGAGGAAAAATGGCGAAGTCGCAGTTGGCGGTGCCGGGAATGGCGGATGGCGCGCTCAGAACCGTATAGATCGACGGATCGGGGTGGTCGAACGAAACGGTATTGATGCAGTTGAAAAGCGCCAGATCGTATTTGTATGGTGCGTAATTACCGTGCCACGCGACCACGTCGAGGGGCGAGTGATCGATGGTCGCCTGCCACAATCGTCCCAGGAACTTGGAGACCACGTAAAACTCGCCGTCGCGATCTTCGTATGCGGCGGTTGGCGCTTTAAAGTCGCGCGGATTTGCCAATCCGTTGGCGCCGATGGGGCCGAGTTCGGGAAGGCGGAACGGCAGACCATAGTTTTCGCAAATATAGCCGCGGGCCTGGCTTTCCGGCAACTCGACGCGGAACTTGACGCCGCGCGGAATGACGCAGATCTCACCGGGCGCCACCTCGAGGATGCCCAACTCGGTGTGCAGGCTCAGGCCTCCCAACTGCGGTACGATCAGCAACTCTCCATCCGCGTTCGAGAAGAAGCGCGAGTCCATGGAAGCATTCGCGGCGTAGAGATGGATGGCGACGCCGACCTGCATGGCAGGATCGCCATTGCCGCCGAGAGTAACGATGCCATCAAGGAAATCCGTAGTCTGCTCCGGCAGCGGCAGCGGATCCCAGCGCAGCTGATTCGGAGTGGTTGGCGTTTCAGTGAATGGCCCGCTGCGGATCAGGCCCATGGGGATTTCTTCATAAGGCCTGTGCGTGACCGACGGGCGAATGCGATAGGTCCAGGTGCGGCGGTTGGTCGCGCGCGGAGCCGTAAACGGCGTACCGCTGAACTGCTCGGTGTAAAGGCCAAGGGGATGGTTCTGTGGCGCATTCTGGCCGACGGGCAGCGCTCCCGGAACCGCCTCCGTCGCAAACTCATTGCCGAAACCCGTCTGATATCGCATTTCGTTTGTCATTGTGCACCTCTCACAGGCCGCCGCTCATGGCCCGCCGCTCCGCCTCATGCATGGCTTCGTAAACCTGGTCAAAACTGCTGACAGCGAACAGTAGCTTGTGCAGTTTGTCGACTTTTACCTTCGTGGATAGCACTTCGTCGAGCGAGAAGTTGTGGATGGCGCAATGGCCATCGATCACGTTCATGCACTCGCCATGCGAACTGATGAGGCCGCTGCCATACACCTTGATCTGCCCGCGCTCGAAAATCACGCCGAACTCGACCGTATACCAGAAGAGACGGCCCAATTTCTCAAGCACCGCGGCGTCGGAGATGGATGCGCAGACGCGGCCGTAGTGCTCAAGGAAATCGGCAAACACCTTGTGCGCGTGCATGGGCACATGGCCAAAGACATCGTGAAAGATGTCCGGCTCGGGCGTGTATTCGAGCGACTCGCGGCTGCGCAGCCATGTGGTCGTGGGAAAGTTGCGTGTGGCAAGCATCTCAAAGAAGGCCGGCGCCGGTAGAAATCCGCTCACGGGAGTTGAGCTCCAGCCGGTTCTGGGCGCGAGGCGGGCGCTGATCGACTCGAGGTTCGGCAACCGGTCTTTCTGGAGGCCGATAATCTCGAATCCATCGAGATACTCACGCGCCGCATGTTTCTCAAGCTCCGGCAGCACGCGCCCAACCAGTTCCGCCCACACTGCGTGCTGCTCGGCGGTGTAGGCTGCATAATCCTGCCGGATGATGTAGGGTGCGGCGGCTAAAAGCACTGTGGTGTTCATTGCTTGTCTCCCTCTACAAATTCCCGCGTTCCCGTTGCTCGCGCTCAATGGCCTCAAAAAGCGCCTTGAAGTTGCCCTTGCCGAAGCTGCGGCTCCCCTTGCGCTGAATGATCTCAAAGAACAGCGTGGGGCGGTCTTCAACAGGCCGCGTGAAGATCTGCAGCATGTAGCCTTCGTTGTCGCGATCCACCAGGATGCCCAGCTCTTCCAATTCGTCAACGGGCTCGTCGATTCTGCCCACGCGGCTTTGCAACTCGGTGTAGTACGCATGCGGCACGCGGAGAAACTCGATGCCCTGTTCGCGGAGCCGGTTGACCGAATGCAGAATGTCGTTGGTGGCCAGGGCGATGTGCTGCACGCCGGGGCCGGGATAAAAATCGAGATACTCCTCGACCTGCGATTTCTTTTTGCCTTCTGCCGGCTCATTGATGGGGAATTTCACGTAACCGTTGCCATTCGCCATCACCTTCGACATGAGCGCGGAGTACTCGGTGGAGATGTCCTTGTCGTCGAAGTGCTGATAGAGCGAAAACCCCATGACGTGGGCATAGAAGTCAACCCACTGGTTCATCTCATGCCAGCCCACGTTGCCGACCATATGGTCGATGTGAAGAAGGCCAACTGGGCGAGCCACCGGGTCCTCGGCGACTGCGCGGTAGCCGGGAAGGAATGGCCCCAGGTAGTCGCTACGCTCCACAAAGGTGTGAATCGTATCGCCATACGTACGAATACTCGCGAGGACCGCAGTGCCGTGCTCGTCCGCAACGGTGTGCGGCTCTTCCACGCTGACTGCGCCACGGCGGGTGGTTTCATGCCACGATTGGCGCGCATCGTCTACCCAAAGGGCAATCGCACGCACCGCGTCTCCGTGCAGATGAATGTGCTGGGCAATCGGATGATGGCTGCGCAGAGGCGTGGTGAGCACGAAGCGAATCTTGCCTTGCTGCACCACATACGATGCGCGATCGCGCTGGCCGGTCTCCGGTCCAGCGTAGGCCACCAGTCGCATGCCAAAGGCTGCCCGGTAAAAATACGCTGCCTGGCGCGCGTTGCCCACGTAGAACTCCACGTGGTCGGTCCCTTTCAGGGGCAGAAAATCTGCGTCCCCGGAGGGCGATGTAATGGGAAGAGTCGGGACTTGCTCGGAAGCGGAACGGGGGAAAGCGTTCATAGCCACCTTCTTCAAAAACAGAGCGCGTCAACGGCCAATGGCCTACACGCTCTGGCTCTGCTCTAGAATAGGCTCGCCCACCAACTCAGAAAATGGCGATCGAGGCGAAGAAAGGCTATCGCTACTTAACAGGATTAAGCATAATAGACTTGTTGCTTAAGGATTTTAGCCCCATGGCGCACAGAACCGTCCCCAATACCTTCGAACTTGATGATGTTGCATGGAGGATCCTCGAAGCCCTGCAACACAATGCCCGGCAGTCCTTTGCGGAGATCGGCAGGCAGATTGGCCTCTCCACGCCCGCAGTCGCCGAGCGCGTCCACCGGCTTGAAGAAGCGGGCGTCATCACCGGCTACCATGTTGGGCTCGACATGGCTAGACTGGGCGTTCCCATCCGCGTTCTGGTGCGCCTCACCATCCCCGGCGGCGATTTGCAGGTAAGCCGCACCGTGGCTGTCATCAAAGAGCTGGCCGAGATCAGCCGATGCCATCGCATCACCGGCGATGAATCCTTTGTGATCGAGGCCAATGTCGTTTCCATCCGCCATTTGGAAGCCCTCATTGACAAACTGTCGGCTCTCGGCGCCACATCAACCTCAACGGTGCTCTCTTCGCCGGTGCAACGGCGAGAATATCATGCCAGGCAGATCGAGGCCTTCGGAAAGTACATGTAGAGCCCGTTGTGAATGATGATCTCTACGCGTGGGAAAGCGACGGGAACGTGAGAAACAACAGTCCGGGATGGTTGTGCCAGTCTGAAACCAGTCCTTGTGCAAGTGTAGGCGGCGAGGAACCCTGTTCTCACTCACCCCTGTTCGTCCTCGGCCAGTCAATCCGCCAGCGTTCTCCGGCCACGGGAGCCCAAAAGAGCCGTTTGTAAGGCGTTTCTCGCGCATGATGGTAGAGAACGGCAGTGCGTTCGTAGAAACCTCTCGTGTGCCACGAATCGCTGAACTTGAACAGGTGGTAATCGAGATGGTGACAGAACTCGTGGCACAGCGTACTCAGAAATGTCCCAAACGATGTGATTTCTTTCTTTCTCGCAGTTCGCATCCACAACCGTACGAGCATCGTCGCGGGGTCGTAGTCGCCAAACAGTTCGGTCACCCATTCGCGGCCTTGAAGCGGTCGCGCTGCCAGCACCCGGACGCCGCACGTTGGGACTTGATAGAAGCGCGAGGCTTGTGAAAGGAACTCCGCACAAGCAACTCGAACCTCCGTTTTCTTGCCTGTCTGCATGGCTGCTTTAATGTTTTTCGCAATCTCTGGCAGCAACTGAACGTCCTGTGGAAGGTCAAGGGTCTTGATGCGGTCGCTCTCCAAGAATCCTGCCCGGTCTTTGCTTAGGGGAGGTGTGTCGATAAACATGGCGAACGCTCGTGTGCCAATTATCGCGCCACTGCCTCTGCGTCACTAGCGAGAAGGACTTGCCAGGCACAACGGCGATGACTAGCCCGAAGCGCGTGAATGTGATTAACCGAGCACCCAGCCGCCCTGCATTGGCCTCTGCGTCAATGTACTCATAAGGAATCGGCACTTGCGAGAACAGGCGGCGAAAACTGCCTCGCCCAAGCTTTGTCCCGTTCTTTGCTGTTTCGGGATCAGTTGGTACGCCAGTCCTCACCGTGAAACGGTAATCGCCATTCTCAATAATTGGCTCACCATATCCGAGCCTGCAGTTACGGCGTGGTTCACGCACACCAATGTTCGCGCCTATACCAAGGATTCTCCGCTTCTGCCTTCAGGCATTCTTCAACCCATTACGCTGGTGGTTGGAAGTGTGCAGCAATGATGGGAAAGCAAAGCAGGCGCTTGTCATGCGACAAGATCCGCCTCCCGCGGCGATGGCCGGCGCTTGCATCCAGCCTTGCGGGCGAGGCCTGAGCCAATCGGAGGAGTGTTTCTCGATGGCGATTCTTACCAACTGGCTGCGAGTTCTCACGCCGGCCTTCTGAAACAGCTCCTGAATCACGGCCTTCACGGAACTCTCGGAGACATTGAGATTCAAGGCGATCTCTTTGTTGGTCAGGCCATCGAGAACGCCACGCACAGAAGACACCTTCAGCGCCAGCCACCGCAACCATTCAAGTTGCAGAGACGCAAGAGGCCTGGGAGATGGGCGCTTCTGGGCCTTTTTGCTTTGTCAGCCAGCTGAGCCAGCCAAGGGAGCTGCGTTCGATTTGTGCGTGGCATTTTTCCCGGCTTCCGTCGTGGCCATCCCAGTGGTGTGAGCAGACCCTGGCGCAAGAGTAGTGGAGGAAATGGGGGCAGGCAGCGAGTTTGTACCCATGTGCGTTGGGGACTGAAGGCTGAACGACGCAGGCCCGTGTCATAGCTGACACGGCGTGTGTGCAGAGACACGGCCGCTCGTCCGTAAATGCGCGACAAGCCCTTTGTTTCGTTGCGGAGGGGTTTGGACCGCCGACTGCACTTGCTTGAGAGCATAGAAACTCCGGCGTGGAGCGGACATGCTCTTTCCCACAGTCGAATTCGCCCTCTTTTTTCTCGCGGTGCTGCTGGTGGCATGGAGCCTGCACCGCTGGAACTCGGCCCACAAGCTCTTTCTGCTGGCGGCGAGTTACGTCTTTTACGGTTTCTGGAGCTGGAGCTATGTGCCGCTGCTCTTCGGCATCTCGCTGGTGAGCGGGTTGGTGGCGCAGCGCATCCAGGCAAGCGGCTCGGCAAGGCCGCGCAAGCTGTGGCTCGCGCTCGGCGTGGTGATTTGCCTTGCGACGCTTAGCTACTACAAATACATGGCCTTCTTTCTGGCGACGGCTTTGAATCTGTGGGCTCACGTTGCGCGCCCGCCGAAGGTGCGCATTCCCGAGCCACTGCTGCCGCTGGGCGTATCGTTCTTCGTCTTCCACGCCATCTCGCTGATGATGGACGCCTACCGCGGCAAGCTGAAGGAGAGGGTGCGGCTGGGCGATGCGCTGCTGTATGTCGCCTTCTTCCCGCAACTCATCGCCGGGCCCATTCTGCGAGCTTCGAATTTCCTGCCGCAACTGCGCGCTGCGCGTAATCCCAACGCGATTCGCGTGAATCGCGCCCTGCTGCTGATTGTGGCGGGACTGTTCAAGAAAGTGGTGATCTCAAACTTGCTGGCGACACGGCTGGTGGAGCAGGTGTTTGCCGCGCCGCAGACCTTCAGCCGCGGCGACGTGCTGCTAGCCATCTACGGCTACGCGGCGCAAATTTACTGCGATTTCTCCGGCTACACCGACATCGCCATCGGCTGCGCCATGCTGCTCGGCTACCGTTTCCCACGGAACTTCAATGCGCCGTACACCGCGACGAATCCGCAGGACTTCTGGCGGCGCTGGCACATCTCGCTTTCGAGCTGGTTGCGCGATTACCTCTACATTCCGCTCGGCGGCTCACGCGGATCGGCGGCGCGCACCTGCGTGAATCTGATGATCACCATGCTGCTGGGCGGGTTGTGGCACGGCGCGGCATGGACCTTCGTGATCTGGGGAGCGCTGCACGGTTTCTACCTGATCGTGCATCGCGTCTGGAACTCGATCTGCCGGACGCCACTGGTTCGCTTCCGCCAGACGACGGTGTGGCGCTGGACTGCGCGGCTCCTGCTCTTCCACGCCGTGTGCCTGGGTTGGGTCTTTTTCCGTTCGCCGTCGTTTGAGATTGCCTTTGCGATGCTGCGGCGCCTGGCGGTTCCGGGCGCGATCACGCTGGCCAGTGTGCCGGTTGCGATGGCCTTGATTGCCGGGCTGGCAGGGCAATTCCAACCGTTGCGCTGGCGTAAGGCACTCGAATTCGAGCTTGGATGCTGGCCGGCCGTAGCGCGCGGCGCAGGGTTTGCTGCGGCCATCTTCACCATCGAGTTGCTGGGACCCTCAGGCGTAGCGCCATTTATTTACTTCAGGTTCTAAGACCATGCGTGCGACGAAATACAATTCGCTCTCTCAATTTGCTGCGGTGATGGCGGGGTTTGCGGTCACGATCCTGCTGCTCGAGTCGGGCGCCTTGCTCATCTGGGCGGATCGGCTGGACGTGGGCCCGGCGTGCAGCGGCGCGGTGCGCGTGACGGCTGCGTTGCACAAAACTCTGCAGCCGCTCGGTGTGGAGCAGGTGCGCAAGGAGGGCCTCGATGGCCTCGATCGCCTGGGCTGGACCGACGACCCGGCACGGCTGCTCGCGGCGCGAGAGAAGTTTTCGCCGGGCGTGAAGGAATCCGCCTCGCCGTGCATGGCTACGGCGCACGCTCCGAATTCCACGGCGACGAAGATTGTCGCTCCGGTTGTCGCCAGCGTCCCCAAGCTCACAGCTATCAAGCCGTTGCCGCCAGCCGTGCCGGGCGAGACGCGCGTGGTGGCGCTGGTGGGCGACTCCATGATGGCCGTGGGCCTGAGCGACGTTTTGCTGCGCCAGACCGCGGCCGACAAGAATCTGCGCATCGTCAAGGCGTTTCGCTCAGGAACCGGCCTCGCGCGGCCTGATGTTTTCGATTGGATGCAGGAGTATCCGGCGATGGTCGGCAGCGAGAAGCCCGACGCGGTGATTGTGGCCGTCGGCGCGAATGACGGGCAGGGCTTTGTGGAGGACGGCAAGACGCTCGCGTTCGGCAGCGATGCGTGGGTGAAGGTGTACCAGCAGCGGACGACGGATTTTCTGAATCTGCTGACGCAAAATGGCGCGCACGTGGTTTGGGTGGGCCTGCCGCCGATGAAAGCCGGCACGTATAACGACCGGGCCGCGGAGATCAATCGCATCGCGTACACGGTGGTGAGCCAGAATCCGCTGGCGACCTGGTGGAATCCGCAACCCTATATAGGAGACGAGGCCGGCGGGTTCCGCGAGCTGGAAACCTCGGCGGACGGAAAGACCACGCGCATTCGCGCCGCCGACGGAATCCATCTTTCAGATGAGGGCGCGGCTCTTCTTGCGCCGGCGCTGATCGGCTGGTTGAACCCGGCGCCTCCGCCGGTGACAACGGCGCAGGTCACACCGCAGGAGACACCCCTAGTTCAGACGAGCCGGCATCGGCACGGCGCACGCGGGCGCACCGCACGGCCCTGAAGGTCTTCCCGCTTCACTCTGCTTCATCGAGATCAGAATTCGCTGACGGCCGCAGGGCCGCCGCGCGTGTCAGGCCGCGCACAGTGTGTGTGCGGTGACACGAACGAGCGTGGCGAACCATTCGACAAATCCTTTGTTTTCAGCCGCATTCGATTGGCGCGCGGCTTGCACTTGTACCTGGCGTCGGCAGTTCAAGAAAAGGAAACACGCGGGAGGATGCGATGACGGCTCGGACACAAATCATGACGGCGGCGATGATGGCGGCGGTTCTGGGGACGCAGTTGACGGCACAGAGCGCGAGTCAAAACGCAATTCAGGGCGCGGCGACGAATGGGCCCGCGACGGCGCAGCAACAGACGCCGTCAGCGGCGACGAAGCGCGTGATCGTGGTGAGCCTGGAAGATCGCAAGCTGGCGCTGGTGGAAGACGGCAAGGTGAAGAAGATCTACAACGTCGCGGTGGGCAAGCCCTCGACGCCGAGCCCGGTGGGAACTTTCTCGATCGAACGCCGCGTGATGAACCCGACCTACTCGCACGATGGCCGCACCGTTCCGCCGGGGCCGAACAATCCAGTGGGGACGCGGTGGATGGGCCTGAGCATACCCGGCTACGGAATTCACGGAACCAATGTGCCGAGCTCGATCGGCAAAGCCGCATCGCATGGGTGCATCCGCATGGCGAAGAAGGACCTGGAAGAGCTCTACCCGATGGTGCAGGTGGGCGACACGGTGGAGTTGATTGGCCAGCGCAACGAGGAGACGGCGCAGGTGTTCGGCGCGGGTCCGATGCTGGCTCCGGCCGCGCAACCGGCAACGCTGACCGCGGTTGCTTCTGCCGCTCAGCTTCCGATCGCAGCTCCTCCGGCCGCGCAGCAGGCAGCAAATTCCGCGGCGTGGCCAGGCGTGTTCACGACCGCTGCAACGGCAACCCTCTCCAGCCTGATGTTTGCGGGCTCCCTGTAAAGGAGGTCTCAAGATGAACTTCCTGGCGCGCGTGATCTCCGATGTGCAGGCGGCGTTGCTTCCCGTGGCGGCGGCGCTGCTGCTTGAAGAGTTGACCTACGGGGGACTGGTCCGGCTGCTGCTGGCTCCGCGGACGGATACCGGAAAACAAGAAGGGCCCAATCACACGAATGGAGGCGAGAAATGCTCGCACTAAGAATGTTATTGATGGTTGCGGGAGTGTTGATGCTCCTCGTCGCGATGGCGATTCCTCTGGTTGGGCTTTGGCGGCGCGTGCAACTGGCGCGGAAAAAGGCGGCAGCCGACGGAACGATCGAAGAAATAAAGCCTGAATCGATCAACTGGCGGCGGCCAGCTGCGCTCGCGGCGATTGGCTGCGTGCCGCTGCTGGTAGCCGCCAGCATTGTGGTGGTGCCCAGCGGCATGGGCGGAGTGCGCGTGAGCCAGATGCGAGGCACACTGCCCGGCACGCTTTACCCCGGCATGCACATCGTGACGCCGCTTGTGGACAGCGTGCAACTGTTCGACCTGCGCGATCACGTGTTTACGGCCGGGCTTGTGGAACAGGGCCCGAAGAAGGCGCCTGTCGCCACCGGCATGAACGTGCAATCGCTCGAAGGCCTGAACATCGGCCTCGGCGTCACGGTGCGCTACCGGCTCGATCCTAACAAGCTGGCGAGCGTTCAGGCGCACCTGCCTCAGCCGCCGGACAAGGAGCTTGTGCCTCCCGTGGTGGCCAGCGCCTGGCGGGAACTGACGCCGCAATACACGGTGAAGGAGATCTTCTCGACCAAGCGCGAAGAGGTGCGGGCCAAGGCTGCCGACACCATCACGCGCAAGCTTGCGGCCGACGGCATCATCGTCGAAGAGGTGATGCTCTCTGACATTCAATTGCCCGATGACTACGCACGCGGACTGGAAGGGCTGCTGCTGAAGGAGCAGCAGGACGACCAGATGGGCGTGGACACCGACATCCAGCAGAAACAGGTGAGGATTGCCGAGCTGCAGGCCGAGGCCGAGGCGGCGCAGAAAGTGAAGGAAGCCGAGGGCGACGCGCAGGCCAAGGTGGTTGAAGCGCGCGGCGAGGCGGATGCCATGCAGTACACCCTGCCGCTGAAGCAGAAGCAGATTGAGCAGAGCAAGCTGGAGGCCGAAGCGCGCAAGGAATCGACGATTGAAACCGCCGATGCCGACGCACAGGCTAAGATCATCGACAGCAAGGCCGAGTTGGAACGGCGCAACCTGCTGGCCGAAGCCGAGGCCAACCGCATCAAGCTGGTCTCCGCGGCCGATGCGCAGCGCATGACCAGCGAAGCGGAGCTGTTGAACAAGTCGCCACTGCTGATCAACAAGATCGTGGCGGAGCGGCTTTCCGACAAGATCCAAGTGGTGATGGTGCCTTCGGACGGAAAGTTCTTCTTCGCGAGTGATGTGTTCAAGAGCGCGGCGACGAATCCGATTGTGAAGCAGGAGATGGACAGCGAGCAGGAGCCGGCCCCCGGACAGAAAAACGGCCAATAGATGGCGGCCGGCAACGCCTGGCGGAGCAGGAAACTGCTCCGCCAGAAAACCTGTGCGTTCCGTCGAATACCATGGGAGTAAGAAAATGCGCACTCAAATCGTAGTCGTAGTCTCTTTCGCGATTGTATGCCTCGCTCTCTATGGGCGCGGCCAGCAGAATCAGCCCACCCACCACAAGGTGCTCACACCGGAACAACAGGCGTATCAACAGCAATTGAAGCTCTATTCCGCACGTCGCCAGCAGTTGGAGGCTCAAGCGAAACAAATTCTCGACACGGAGATGGCTCGCGAAAAGGCCGACGCTTGTCCGAACGCCAGCTCGACTTACGAAATCAAGGTTTGCTACGGAAAGCAGATTGACGTCACCGAAGAGAACCTCAAGAGCTTCGAGGCAACCATCCGCGACCTGCTGGCGCCTGGTCCGCAGCTACCTGGCGAACCGGTCGTGCCCCCACCTGGACCGGAGGGGCCGAGCCTGACCGCTGCCCGGGAGCAAGCGGAGCTCGACAAGGTCGAGCAGGTATGGCGGCAGTATCGCGAAGCAGCTTGCGGGGCTGCGTTTCACCAATATGCCGGCGGCAGCCTGAGCCCGATTGTCGAAGCGCAGTGTTATCTCCGGCTCGCGCGCGGTCACATGCGCGAACTGCGGATGATTTACGGAGAATCTTTCTAGAGGGATATAATCCGCGCAACGAGAGAAGATGCCAAGATGAAGCCCACGAAGCGAATGTGTCTCCTCGCGATCCTCGGCGCGGCGCTGGTCAGGCCATTGCTTGCCGCCCCTCCGAGCCCGTGGGAGCAGCCCGCGTCCGAGCTCGCCGACCAGCTTGCCGCCATTCTCGGGCCCGGCCAGGCGCACCTGACCATTCGCAATCTCTCTACGGTTCCCAACGACGAGATTCCAACGATTCGCCGGCTGCTGACGCAGGATTTGAAGGCGCACGGCGTGGTGATGGCGGGCGCCGAGAGCGCGAATACGATTCGCGTCACGCTGAGCGAGAGCGCATGGGAGCGGATTGTGGTTGCGGAGGTGGGTGAGGGCACGCAATCGCAGGTGGTAATGGTGGACCTGGGGCCGATTCAAGTGCAGCGATTGCCAGCAACTGGTGGCTTGACGCTCATGAGCCAGCAAATCCTCACTTCGCGCGAATCAGTGCTTGCCATTCTCGAAACGCCATCGGGAATCGTGGCCCTGGAGCCGGAGCAAATTGTGATTTATGTCCGCGGATCCGATAGCTGGCAGGAACTGCAACGAATGAGTGTAGGCTCATCTCATGCACAGGCTCGCGATCCCCGCGGGGCATTGCTGGGGTATGCGAGCGGCTGGAGCCTCGTGGCTTGGCTTCCCGGCGTAGAGTGCTCAGGCAGCACCGCCGTTGCATCGCAGCCAGGGAATTGGACGATTCAATGCCGCGAGAACGACGACCCTTGGGCGATTACGCAACCTCCGCTTGATTTGACAGATTGGGGCACCGCGGCCGCCGGTGAGAATATACGAGTCATTCCGATCCGCGCGTTCTACAACGCTGCGCGCAATTACTTTACCGGTGTACTGGCGGGAAATTCTGGCTCCGATCTGCCGCCGTTCTATACCGCGGCTCTCCTTCCGCGGTCCGCCGGAAACGCGGCACTGCTCATCGGCGACATCGACGGCAAAGTGCAACTGGCGGAGAATGGCGCGCTCAAGGTTGTGACCGGAACGCGCGACTGGGGCAGCGATTTTGCCGTGCTGCACTCGGGATGCGGCGCGGGAGTGCAGGTGATTGCGTCCAGCTCGGGCGAGGCCGCCAGCGACAGCCTTCGCGCCTACGAGTTGCCGGCGCTCGAGGCCGTGCCGGCGAGTGCGCCACTTGTCATGGACGGAACGGTGACGGCGCTCTGGACCGCGCCCGACGGCAAAAGCGTTCTCGCCGTGGTGCGGAATGCGGCAAACCAATACGAGGTGGACCGTGTTACGGCGCTTTGCAATTAGTTTTTTTCTGGTTTTGGTTTGCACCTGCGCCTGGGCAAGGACGCGGCCCCACTACGGCGGCACGTTGCACGTGGAGGTTGCGGGCGATCCGTGGCAAGGTCCGGACGGCCTGGCACGGCGGCTGGTTCTCGACGGATTGACCGCGCTCGATGCGAATGGTTTCGTCAGTCCGGCTCTCGCCATGGAGTGGCAATCGGACTCGAACGACCATCGCTGGCAGTTCCACCTGCGCCCGGGCGTGCACTTTCACGATGGCTCGCCGCTGAATGCGGCGGCCGTGGTGATGGCTCTGAACACCGCGTGCACTGCGAATTGTCCGTGGACCGCGGTGCGTGCCGTGGGCTCGGCAGTGATTTTTACGAGCGACTCGCCGATGCCCAACCTGCCCGCGCTGCTGGCGAGCGATCCCTATCTCATCGCGCTCACGCGTACGGCCGACGGGCAAACTCCGGCCAATCCCATTGGCACGGGGCCGTTTCAGTTCGTGAGCTTGAACAATGGCACGCTCACGCTGACGGCGAACGACACTTGCTGGCAGGGGCGGCCGTTCCTCGACGAGATCGTGATCACTGGCAACCGCCCGATTCGCGAGCAATGGCTTGACTTGAGCGCGGGCCGCGCCGACATCGCCGAAGTGCCGCCGCAGGAGCTGCGCCAGGCACAGCTGCAGCATCTCGCGGTGGTGGTTTCGCCGCCGGTGGAGCTGCTGGCGTTGCAGATATCGGACACGGGCGCGCTGGCCAACGCCGTGCTGCGCGCGGCGATTGCGCAGGCCGTCGACCGCGGCGCGCTCTCGAACGTGATTTTTCAAAAGCAGGGCGAGATTGCCGCCAGCCTTTTGCCGCAATCGCTCACCGGCTACGCATTTCTCTTCCCCTCGGACCGCGACCTGAACAAGGCAATCGAGTTGCGCGGAGGGCTCACGCCGCCCCCGCTCACGCTCGCGGCCGACGGCGATGGGACGATGCAACTGGCGGCGCAACGCATCGCACTCAATCTGCGCGAAGCGGGATTCAACGTGCAGGTGGCGAACGCGCACAACGCTCCGCACGCCGACCTGGCGCTGCGCAAATTGCCGCTCGAGGGCGCTGACCCCGCGGCGGCTCTTGGAACCCTGTTGCGCAGCGCGGGAGAGAATGTTCCTGTGGCGGGACAGAATCCCAGCGCGCTCTTCCGCGCCGAGCACGATTTTCTGGATCTCAAAACCCTGGTTCCGCTGCTCGATCTTCCCCGCGCCTGGGCGATCGGCAGCCGCATGCGCGATGTGCGATTGCGCGCCGACGGTACGCCGGACCTGGCCGGAGCTTCGCTGGAGGGCACACAGTGAGTCTTCGCCAAAAACTGCTGCTCCTGTTTTCGCTCACCGTGGCCGCGGCGGTAGCGGCGGTGGCGTGGACCGTGCTGGTGCGCATTCGCCACGTGTTTGAAATGCGCGACCAGGAGGAGACGGCGCTTTTCGTCAGCCAGTTTCAGCGCGAGTTTCAGCATCGCTCGCAGGAGGTGGCTGCGGCTGTGAATCGCCTGGCCGCGAGCGAGCGGGCGCGCGCCATGGCGTTCGAGCTGGCGCAGTCGGATGACGCGGCGGCCTATCTGACAGAAGCACAGTCCATGGCGCAGGATGCGCAACTGGACTTTCTCGAAATCGTCGGCCCGGATGGAAAAATCGTCAGTTCCGCGCAGTGGCCGGCGCGCTTCGGCTATCCCGAGCCCGCGGCGCAAAACGCTTCAGCCACGCCTTTCCTGAAGCGCGAAGATCTGCCCGACGGCTCGACTGCGCTCGGCCTGTTCGCCGTGCACGCGGCTGGCGGAACGCAAGTGCGCCTGATCGGCGGCGAGCGGCTCGATCAAAGTTTCCTGGCCGATCTTCCGGTGGCACCGGGAATGCAGATCGGCCTTTACAGCGATGCGAACAGTTTGGCGACGACGGTAAATTTGAGCACGGGAGCGAGCGCTCCTGCTGTGGCGGCCTTCGATCCTGCGCGCCTACTCGGGCCCAATGGAGCGATCCCCGCCGGAATTCGATATGAAAGCCTGATTGACGCTGCGCGCACCAGCGGCCAGCAGGTGAGCGGCATTGTGAATCCGACCGGGCGGCGCGAAGACAGCTTGAATGCAACTGCGATCCCGCTCAAAAACGAACAGGGCAACGTGATGGCGGTGCTGGTGGTGGCCATTGCACGCAGCGGTATGGTGCAGGCGCAGCAGCACATCCGCGCCATCGCCTACGGAGTGGCGGGCGGCGGCATCCTGCTCGCTATCGCATTCAGTTTGTGGATTGCGGCGCGCGTTTCGCGGCCCATCGAGCAACTGGCGCAGGCAGCCGAAGAAGTGGCAGGCGGGAATTGGGATGTGCGGGTGCCGCCGCGCGGGCGCGACGAGGTGAGCGTGCTGGCACGCAGCTTCAACCACATGACGGAGCAACTGGTGAGCCAGCGCGACCGGCTGGTGCAAAGCGAACGCGTGGCCGCATGGCGAGAATTGGCGCGACGGCTGGCGCACGAGCTCAAAAATCCGCTTTTCCCGCTGCAACTCACCGTGGAAAACCTGGTGCGTGCGCGTGAATTGCCGCCAGCGGAGTTCGACGAGGTGTTTCGCGAGAGCACGGCGACGCTGGGCACGGAGATTGCGAACCTGAAGACGATCATTGGGCGCTTTTCGGACTTCAGCAAGATGCCGAAGCCAGAACTGGAGCGTATCGATGCGGCAGACGTGGTGTGGCGCGTTGCACTGCTCCATTGCCCATGGCTCGTGCGAGGCTTAAAGGCTTCAGGAGATGGATTTGTCGGAACGAGTCCGCTCGGTTGTGCTGTTGAGCTTAGTCTCGATCCAATGCCGCTCGACGCCGACCCGGAGCTGCTGCACCGCGCGCTCTCGAATCTGGTGCTCAATGCCATGGACGCGATGCCGGACGGTGGAAAGCTGACGATCTCCGCTCATCCAAAAGGGGAAAAGGTGGAACTCCGCGTGGCCGATACCGGCCAGGGCATGACGCCCGAGGAGTGCGGGCGGCTGTTCACGCCCTATTACACCACCAAGCAGCACGGAACCGGTCTCGGCCTGGCTATTGTGCAGTCGGTTGTCGCCGATCACGCGGGCACCATCGCCGTGGAAAGCCCCGCGGGCGGCGGCGCAACGTTTATCATTACGCTGCCGAGGGCCGCCGCATGAACGCGAAGGCAAACATCCTGATCGTCGATGACGAAGCCAATACACTGGCCTCACTGGCGCGCGCCTTTCGCCTGGCCGGACACGAGGCTACAGTCTGCGACAACGCGGAGCGCGCGTTGGAGCTGGCGCGTACGCAACCGTTCGATTTGATCCTGAGCGACGTGGTGATGCCGCGCCGCGACGGCCTGACGCTGCTCGAAGATTTGAAGGCTGCGGGCGTGGCCGCGCCGGTGGTGATGATGAGCGGCCAGGCGCACATTGAGATGGCGGTCAGGGCCACGCGGCTTGGGGCCCTCGATTTCCTCGAGAAGCCGCTTTCGACGGAGAAGCTGCTGGTGACGGTGGAGAACGCGCTCAAGTTGACGCGTTTGGAAACCGAAAACCGCGATTTGCGCGCCCGCGTCGGCAAGCACACCCTGGTCTTCGCCGGGGAAACCATGCGGCGCGTGATGGCGCAGATCGAGCGCGTGGCCGCGAGCGAGACGCGCGTGTGCATCTACGGCGAAACCGGCACCGGCAAGGAGCTGGTGGCGCGTACCCTGCACGAGAAGAGCTATCGCGCGGCGGGGCCTTTCGTGACCCTCAATTGCGCGGCGGTGCCTTCGGAGCTGATTGAAAGCGAGCTCTTCGGCCACGAGAAAGGCTCCTTTACCGGCGCGGCGCAGCGGCACACGGGCAAGTTCGAGCAAGCGCACCGCGGAACGCTCTTTTTGGACGAGATTGGCGACATGCCTCTCGCCATGCAGGCCAAACTGTTGCGCGTGCTCGAAGAGGGCGAGGTGGAACGCATCGGTGCCGGCAAACCCACGGCCGTGGACGTGCGCGTGGTGGTGGCCACGCATCGCAATCTCGAGCAGCTCGTGGAATCGGGAGGATTCCGCCGCGACCTTTATCATCGCGTGGTCGTGTTTCCACTGGAGCTGCCACCGCTTCGCCAGCGCCGCGAAGATCTGCCCGCACTGGTAGACCATTTCGTGGGCCAGATGAGCGCACAAAACGGATGGAAGCCCGCGGCGTTCACTGCGGCAGCGCTTGGAGCTTTGCAGGAGTACGCGTGGCCCGGCAACATTCGCGAATTGCGCAATGTGGTGGAGCGGCTGCTGTTGCTTGCCGGCGGCGAGGTGGGTGCGGAAGACGTGCGCCTGGCTTTGCCCGTCTCTCATGCAAACGCGCGGGCCGCTTCCGCGGTCTCGGGCGCGGAGGGCGAAGCGAATGGTCCGCTTGCGCAGCGCGTACTTGCCTTCGAGCGCGCCCAGGTGCTGGCCGAGCTGGAGCGGCATGGCCGCCAGATCACGCAAACCGCGAAGGCGCTGGGGCTGGAGCGGAGCCATCTCTATAAGAAGTGCCAGCAATTGGGCATCGACCTGAAAGACCTGCCGGGGCGGGAGTGAGCCCGCTTTCATGTGTGGCGGGTGCAGCACGGATTTGGCACCGGGAAACCATGAAACCATGTTCCTGGAAGCAAACGGTTTGTCACTTCTACACTTTTGTTCCGATTTCGTCGTATGCTGTAGGTGTTTAGAGCGGTTCCAGAATTCTCGTGCCCCGCTTAGCTCGGTGAAGGGTGGCGTTTACTTCCACCCCACAGACGAAGACCTGTCTGTGGGGACCCCGGATCGGAAAACGCCACTTGGCATCCAGGCTTCTGGGTACGGCAATTCTGGAACCGCTGTGGGGCTTGTTCACACCATGAGGACCTTTACTCTCGAAGAGGCGCAGTCGCTGCTTCCGGTGCTTGAGTCGCTGCTCAAGCGCGCCATGGAAGGCCGGCGCTCCGCGGAAACCGCCGAGTCGGGTCTGAACGAAATGGCGCAACGCATTTATTTTGCCGGCGGCATGCGGGTAAACGCCGCGGGCGTGGCCCGGCAGCGCGCCGAAATGGAATCGCAACTGAAGCGCGTGCGCGAGAGCATTGCAGAGATTGACGCCATCGGGGTGCAGGTGAAGGACCTGGAATCGGGGCTGCTCGACTTTCCCTGCCGCATCGACGACGAGATCGTTCTGCTGTGCTGGCGCATGGGCGAGCCGGCCATCGAACACTGGCACACGATGGAAGCCGGGTTTCAGGGTCGCCAGCCCGTGGATGAGCGCTTCCGGCGCCGTGCCGCGTCCGGCGGCAGACCGAACTAGCGTAGTGTTTCAGAAATTCGACGACACACGCGAACATTCCAAAATGCAGGTCCTTCGACTCCGTTTGCCGAAAGAAATGCGTCAAACTCCGCTCAGGAGAACCAGTGCTTGTGTTTAGCCGTTTAAGAGACAATACACCAGCGCTCTGACCTCGTGGTTTCGTAATGCTCTTCGGCCGGGATTTCCTCTGAGCGGGAATGGTTCCGGCCGCGTCTTTTTCAGCAGGCTGGCATTCCGGCCTAGCATCGGACCCGGCGGCGGACAAAAGGCACCGGCTGGCGATACCCTTGAAACAGGATGCCTTTGCGGGCTCTCCAGGATGTGACGGTCCTGGGTGTGCGATTTGCATGGAGTGACGATGAAGATCAAATACGGCATTGTTCTGTTTGCGGCCGCAGCGCTGCTTGCCGGATGCTCGGGATTTTGGGACCTGCCCAAGTCGTCCTCTACGACCACGTCGACCACGCTTTCGAGCGGCATCTTTTATGTGCTGAACCAGACGACGAAGCAGATTGCCGTGTACTCCATCTCCTCCGGAACGCTCAAAGGGGTTTCCGGGAGCCCCTACAATCTTTCTGCCGCGCCGTATAGCATTGCCGTTGCGCCCAACGGAGGATTCCTCTATGTCGGCACCGTGAGCGGCATCTACCTTTACACCATCGGATCGGGCGGCGCTTTGACGATTGCGAACAACGGTGCGGTAATTTCCTCCGACATTGCCGCTGCCATGCAAGTGAGCGGCTCGTGGCTGATTGACGCGTTCATCCCAGCCAGCGGGAGCGTGGAGTTGGACGCCATCCCCATCAACGCTTCGACCGGAGCGTATACCGGCTCGGGCTCGCCGCAGTACCAGGTATTCAATGTGACCGGCGCGGCGGTCGCGCAGATGGCGCTTTCTCCTGACGCGACCAACCTCTTTGTCGCTCTCGGCGCCGGTGGAACCATCGTAGTTCCCTTCACAACCGGCAACTCGAATCCGCTGGGTTCCACGGCGAGAGTAATTTCCGTCGCCAACAGCGGGGGATCTGCGCTGTCGGTGGCAGTGGATCCCACCGACCGGCTGTTCTACATCGGTGAGACGCTGGCCAACTCCGCGGCCAACTCCGGCGGGTTGCGCATCTTCAACTACAGCTCGCTGGGTACGGGCACGCCTCGTTCCGCTCCTTCTCAGATCTCGGGCTCTCCCATCGCGAGCGGCGGACTGGCGCCGAACGCCATTTTGCCCATTGCGTCGGGTGAATACGTCTACGTCGCCAACGCCCAGGGCGCTACCTCCACGGGGAACATCGCATGGTTTCCCATTACCGTCTCAGGAACCACCTATTCGATCGCCTCGGGCAGCACCATTGCCACCGGCATTGTGCCCAAGGGCCTTGCCGAAGACAGCGACGACAACTTTGCGCTGGCGGTTTCTACCGGCGGCTCGACCTCAAGCGGCGACCCCGACCTCGAAGCCTACACCATGAGCTCCGGAGCGCTGACCGCCGCGATCACTTCCGATACGGGAACTGACCCCGTGGGCGCCGTTGCCGTGGCGGCGCTGCCGTGAAGGCAGGTTTCAGGTGTCAGGGGTCAGGTTTCAGGGCAGTGCCCGGAAGCTCCAGCGAATCTGTAGAGTCGATCTTTGCCAATTCATGCGACATTTGAGCACTTTTCCCTCCACCTGGAGATCTGACACCTGACACCTGAAACCTGTGCAGTGGTATTCTCAAGGCAATCGCAAGGGTCTGTGCCTACTCGTTTGCCAACTCTTCTTCTCTGTTATTTCCGGCGCTTCGGAACGGTTTTCGCAACATCGCTGGTGGCGTTGAGCTGTGTTTTTCTCATCACCGGTTGCAGCCGCTTCCGCCACGAACAGCATGAGATGGTGTACGTCGCGTCGGCGCGTCCCGTCTATCTCCACGACCGCGTAGCCCCGGTTTCGAACCGTGTTTGCCAGGTGGTGAACGGGCAGGCGCTCGAGGTTCTGGAACACGGCCGGCGCTTTCTCAGGGTCAAAACCGACAAGAACCAGATCGGCTGGATTGAAGACCGAGCCGTGATCGACGAGAAGACCTACGACGGGTTTGCGCAGCTTGCCGCGCAGAGCAAGAACGATCCCGTGGCGGCGACGGCTACGCTGCGTGACGACCTTGCCATGCATCTGCTTCCGGGCCGCGAGACGGAGCGGTTTTATCTGCTCCCCGGCAACACCAAGGTGCAACTGCTGGTGCGGGCATCGGCTCCCAAGAAACCGGCGGAGGTCCTGGGACCGTTGCCGACGAATGCAGGCAACCCCGCCGCAGGAGGCAAGAGCGCGCCGGCGGCCGGCAACGCGAAATCGGGCACAGTGAAAGCGCCTTCCAGCGCGATCGTAGAAGAGATCGCGCCGCCCGAGATGGAAGACTGGTGGCTGGCGCGCGACGCACAGGGCCGTGTGGGTTGGCTGCTCGGCAGCCGCCTGGATGTGGACGTGCCTGACGACGTCGCACAGTACGGCGAAAATCAGCGATTTGTCGGCTGCTGGCAGATCGCTAAAGTGACCGACCCCGAAGCTAACACGCCTAATCACCAGGTTGCCGAATACCTGACGGTTCTGGCACCACCCACCAACGGGCTGCCCTTCGACTTCGACCAGGTGCGCGTCTTCACCTGGAGCACGCGGCACCACCGCTACGAGACGGCTTTCCGCTTGCATCCCATTCAGGGCTACCTGCCGGTTCGCGTCTTTACCCAGAACACGCCAGGAGGCGCGGTTCCCGCCTTCAGTTTTCAACTCGCCAGCGGCAGCAATGTCAGCACCGATGCCGCAACCGGCATCACGCGACCCGTGGCTCCGCGGACGATCGACTACGAGATGATCGATACGCAGGTGAAGCGCATCGGCCCCGATATGGCGCCGATCCCCGTGACGCACCAGTCGGGAGAGAAGAAGACAGAGAAATCCGCGAAGAAGCGCAAGGGCGGCAAAGGGTAGCGAGGCAGCGACCCGGCGAGTCAGCAATACATTCCGCATTGACAAGAAAGAACAACTGCAGGATTTTCAGCTTCGTTTAGCCGGCCGCGAGCCGATGCAGAGCGGTTTTGGTTGTACACTGCTTGCAAATCCCTTCCGGACAAGCCGCAGACGAGCGATTCCGGAGGAAAGGCGGGGCTCGCATGATCTCAAGACGCAACATCCTGAAGCTGCTGGGCACGTTGCCCGCGGCAGGCTACCTTGCCGCAAACCGCAGAGCGTGGGCCGAGACGCCAACGGAACGGCTGCCGAAGCGGCTGCTGGGGCGAACAGGCCGATGGGTGACGCCGTTGGCGCTGGGCGGGCAGGCATCGTTGCAATGGACCGCGCCGGGGATCGATGCGCCGGACATTATTGTGCGCGCCGTGCAACTGGGCGTGAATTATCTTGACTCGGCCAACGTGTACGGGCCCAGCCAGATGAATTACGGTGAAGCGTTCAGGCGCATGCACCTGGCGCCGGGCGTTGCGGACTACAACGCGGCGCTGCGCGAAAGCCTGTACGTTGCCAGCAAGACGCGGGAACGCTTTGCGTTGGGCCCGGCGAGCCCTTCAGCTCAGACGCCGGGCGCGACGGCGGTGAGCGACCTGAAACGGACGCTGACGCAGATGTTCGGCGACGGCAAGGGCTTTATTCCCGAGGGCGCGTATCTCGATGCCATTCAGATGCACGCGATCGGCAGCATCGATGACGTGGATCAGGTGTACGCGGGCATGGAAGAGCGCGGATCGAAGATGCCGGACCGCATCGGCGCCTTTGCGGCGCTGCTCGATTACCGCGATGGCACCAATCACACGGGGCTGAATCCCGAGAACAAGCAGTATGTGCGCCACATCGGCATGACGGGGCATTTGAGCTCGCCCATCCTGATGGAAATGCTGCGCCGCGATGCCGCCAATAACCTCGACACGCTGCTGGTGGCGCTGAATGCGAATGACAAGCTCTACACCTCGCATGAGTACAACGTGCTGCAACTCGCCGTGGGGCGCGGCGTGGGCGTCATCGCCATGAAACTGTTCGGCGACGGCAGCTTTTACGGGAAGGACCCGCACTTCTCCAGGACGACGGCCGACGTGATTTATAGCGTGGGCAAGGCAGACAAGACCAATTACCAGGACCTGGTGCGCTATTCGCTTTCGATTCCGGGGGTGAGCTGTGCGGTGACGGGCATCGGACACATCGATCGCGAGAAGCCGGAGAACGATCAACTGGTGGCGAACCTGGCAGCGGCCACGCAGGATCCGGCATCGCCCGCGGAGCGGAGGAGAATCGAGCGCGAGGTGGCCGGAATCTACGGCGCGACGACCAATTACTTCCAGTTGCCGCAATCGGGATTGGCGCAGCCGACGGTGGTGAAGGTGGAGAAAGCGGCCGGCAGCGACCAAGTGACGGTGCGCTGGAATACGGCCATTGCGGCGGCGAAGCCGATCTGCTGCTACGAGATTCGCAGCGGCGATCGTTTGCTGCTCTCGGTACCGTACCGACCTCAGTTGACGCCGGAGTTGCTGTGGGCGAGCGTGCCGGCTTCGGCCGTGGGCGGCGGCACGGTGACAGTGACGGCGCGGGAAGGGTGAAGCGGCAATCGCCGCGGCTGCAAATTTCCGGCGCTAAAGCACAATGACGGCGGAGCCATCCGCGGTTTCGTGCTGGACGGCTTCGAGGGCGCGGTTGCCTCGCCGGGCATTCTATGGCTGTCCGGCGGCTTGAGAATCCACGGACGGCGACTGCCCGTTCCTGCCGCCGAACCAACCGCGGAACAGGCCGTACCGCGCCAGCATCACGAGCCAAAGAATGACGCCGGCGACGAAGAGCGCCAGAAACAGCGGCAACACGGACCACTGCGTCTTGACGGCAAACTGGCCGGAATTGAACCAGGGCTTGAGATAGGCGTCGCGCAGGATATCCCGCATCACCGACATGCAGAGGATGACCACCGCCAGGATGCCCGGCACGAGATATGCTGCCACGCGAAGATTCTGCGTGCGCAGGGCGCCGGACATGAGGAAGATGGCCGCGATGGCTCCCGTGATGCCCACCAGAAGCAGCGTGGTGGCCAGAATGTTGTCGCCCATGAAGAGCATGCGCATGTCGCGCGGCAGGCTAATGAGAAAGATGAGGCCCACCACGATCTGCGCCATGGTGGCGTACATGAAAGCCTTGCCGCCGAATTCGAGCACCTGTTGCGCGTATTCCCTGTCGCGCTTCCAGTTGGCCAATGCCATAAAGACCAGGAGGATGCCGCCCACGGCCACTGCCGCAACAAAGAAGTGCAGGAAGCGCGGGATGAGCGTGGGCTCGGACAGATTGAGGTTCCAGCCGGAGGGGTGGGCGAAGTATTTGCCGCCCCAGCGCGATGGCGTCTGGCTGAGGGTGAGATTGTTGCTGAACAGGAAGCCGATGAGGAAAACGAGGATGGTGCTCGACAGCATGACGCCGCCGGCTTTGCCCATCTGTTGGCCGCTGCGGAACGAAACGTAATAGAAGCCGTAGTAGGCGGCGGTGAGCATGATCAGCACCAGGAACCACGGCCAGGCCATGATGATGGACGAGGTATAGAAGAACTGTCCGTAGAGAACCTGCACGAAGAGCAGCGGGGCGATGCCCAGAGTGATGGTCGCGGGCACGAGCGAGGGAAGTTTTTTGGCAATGTCGAAGAACATGCGGTTGCCATGGGCCAGATGTTTTGAACGCCATTTTGTCGCAAGCGCCAGAACGGCCCCGCCGAGCATGCAATTCATGGCGAGGATGTGGAGGAAGAAGGTGACCACCAGCAACAGCATGAAGACCCAATAGGGCGCGGGCAACGGATTGGGGTCTAACGCCGGAATCAAGTTGGACTGCATCATGATCAATTCCCTCCTTGCGGTGCGACGGCGATGCCCTTGGCAGCACGCTGTGCGTTGACCCACTGCGCCAGGGCCATGCGCTGCTGGTCCGTGAGCTTCAGGTCCGGCATGAGCGGAAACAGGGTTGTCAGATCCTTCATGGCGTCGCTGGCCGCGTTTGGGTTCTGGGGCAGATTCTTGAAGAGCGGATCACTGGCGGTGACCCGATGGCACATGGAGCAGTTCTGCTCGTAGACGGTCTGGCCGTCAGTGGCTGCGACAGTGGCCCCGCCGGGTAAAACTTCGAGACGGTACTCCGGGGCGACGGTGCTCAGATAGGCCGCCAGCGCCGCCCGCTCCGCGTCCGTGCCGGCGAATGCCGGCATCACCCCGTTGTGCATGAACTCAAGACCGCCAACCATGGCCTGAATCTTGTTCTGATCCCACTGGCGCAGAGTGAGATAGTGCCCGAGTCCGCGGTAGGCATTTGCCGTGTGGCAGCTCTGGCACTCGACGCGAAAGATCTCGTGTCCCACGGCCACCTGATTTGCGTCTGTCAGTTCGCGCGTGTCGATCCATTTGGCAGCCTGCAGAATTCCCGTAGCGCTCACTTCGTCCTCGCTGAATCCGCCGTCGCCGGGTATCTGCGTGGAGTAGAGCGAGTTGGCGTAGAGGTAGTTGGAGATGACGTAGGGCTTGCGAATGGCTTCGCGGACGAATTCGAAGGAGCCCATGGCGCCCAGAGCGACCAGCGCCACAAGCAGGCTGAACGACAGATGCATGCGCCCCGGCCTGACCAGCGAAAGCAACGCCAGCACAAAGGTCACGCTCAAAAGAACCACGGCGAACAAGGCGTAGTGTGTCGCGGTCGGCATGAGGCCGCGGGCGTTGGCCCAGGTGTCGGCGGGAATTCTGCGCACGTACCACCACGCCAGCAACGGGAGAACGGCGAAGGCGGGCACAATCCACCACGCGCTCCAGCGCACGATGCGCGCCTTCAGCGCAGCATCTTTCTGAAGGCTGGCAGTGATGAGCGCGTAGATGCCTGCGAGCGCCAGCGCAATGGCGGTGCGGAAGGCTAGCGACGGGAAGTAGGTGGGATTGAAGAAGCCTCTCCAGAACTGGTGATTCCTGATCCAGCTTCCGGAGGTCAGCATGAAGGTGATGATGCCGTTGATGATCACGAGGCTGAGGTAGGCGGCAATGAAGTAGATCCACCCGTACCACTCGTGCAGCCGCGGCTCCAGCTTGTCCCAACCGTACAGATAGAGGAGCGCGGCGGTGATCTCAATGAAAAAGAACACCCACTCGATGGCCCAGCCCCAAACGTAGATGTGGATCAGGTTGCTGGTGGCCGTGGGACTGATCAAGCCGATGGTGAACCAGATGCCCACCCCGCTGATGGCGCCGAAGACCACCGTAACCAGCACAAAGAATTTGGTGTGCTTCTTGAGCCAGCCGAGAAGAGGCGCGTCGTTCGTGCGCCTGGCTCTGCGCTCGGTAAGCACCAGAAAAAGCCCACCGCCGACAGCAAAATGAGAGACGAATACGTGAAGGATGGCGACCATGGCCATCAGCAAACCGGCGCCAAATGCCACGTCCCAGACCGGATAGTTCATGCGGCTCCTCCTGTTAGAGCGGTTCCGCGGTTGTTATAGGCGTTTCCTGCGGAGGGCATCAGGCCGGCGATCTTTTGCCGCACCTTGCTCCGGGCAGTCCCAAACTCCCATTGCTCACCCGTTGCAATGCGACAAGCTGTGATTGATGTCACATAGCTGGGTGATGGAGGGGACGCGCCCTACGACAAGACGGTGTCTTCACGGGGTTTTTCCGCGGGTGGCTACAGCACGATGACGGCGGAGCCTTCCGCGGTTTCGTGCTTGACGGCTTCGAGGGCGCGGTTGGCGTCGTCAAGTGAAAACGTCGCGACGGCAGGGCGGAAGCTGAGATCGCGGGCAAGAGTGAGGAAGTCGCGCGCGTCCTGGCGCGTCATGTTGGCGACGCTGCGCAACTGGCGCTCGCCCCAGAGCAGGCGATCGTAGTCGAAGGCAGGCATCTGGTCGAGATGAATGGCGTTGATGGCGACGACGCCGCCCTTGCGCAGCGCGGCGAGCGCGTCAACGACGACTTTGCCGGCGGGAGCGAAGGTGATGGCGCGGTCGAGCTCAACGGGCGGTTTGGCGTCCTCGTCGCCGACCCACGCGGCGCCGAGCGATCGAGCGGTCTTGCGGTGCTGCTCGCCGCGCGTGACCACGTAGACCTGGCACTCCCACGCGTGAAGAATGCGCATGGCAAGCGAAGCGGAGCTGCCGAAGCCGTAGAGGCCCACGCGCTCGCCGCGCTCCACGCCCGCCACGCGCAAGCTGCGAAAGCCGATGACGCCGGCGCAGAGCAGCGGCGCAGCGTGGATGGGTTCGAGGCCGGCGGGCAGGGGATTGGCGAAATCGGTGCGCACTGCCGCGAATTCGGCGTATCCGCCGTTGACGGAATAGCCGGTGAAGACGGGATGGTCGCAAAGGTTCTCCATGCCGTGGCGGCAGAACCAGCAATCGCCATCGACGCCGCCGATCCAGGAGACGCCCACGCGCGTGCCGGCGGGGAGGGTTTCGGTTGCGCCCTCCACCACTTCGCCGACGATCTGATGGCCGGGAATGATGCGCGGCTCGAGCGGCCTGAGGTCACGCTCGACAATGTGAAGATCGGTGCGGCAGACGCCGCAGGCGCGAACTTTGACCAGCACTTCGCCGGGCCTGGGTTCGGGGCGCGGAATCTCCTCAACGGAAAGCCAGGCGCCGGGAGTTGCCGTTGTGGAGTCGAAGACGGCTGCGCGCATAGAGAGGCCTCTGCGGATTAGGGTAGCGCAGAAAAAGCGAGTCAGCGAGTCAGCAAGTTAGCGGGGATTGGCGAAGAGGCCGCTCATTGCGGGTGGCGGCGGAGTTCGAGCTCGACCACGCGCAGCATTTCGTTTTCCGGCGCGGGCTTGCCGGTCCAGATCTCGAACTGGCGCGCGCCCTGCTGCACGAACATCTCAAGGCCGCTGACGACGGCGAGACCGCGCGCCCTGGCGAGCTTGAGGAGCGGGGTTTCGATGGGCGTGTAGACCATGTCGAAGACCAGCGAGGCATTGAGCTCACTCTCTTTGATCGGGAGCTCCTGCTTGAAGCCGGTCATGCCGCAAGGGGTGGTGTTGATGATGGCGTCAAAGCGGTTTTTGGCGAGCGCGGCCTGTTTTAAAACATGGGCCTTGGCCTTGCGCGCGAGGGCGACGGCCTTCTCGTGGGTGCGGTTGACGATGACCACCTCAGCGCCCTGCTCCACGAGGCCGAAAACGGCGGCACGCGCGGCGCCGCCGGCGCCGAGCACGAGAATACGCGCGCCCTTGAGACGCATGCGCCGTTCCAGCGGGCGCACCACGCCGGGCACGTCGGTATTGAAGCCGTACAGTTTGCCGTCAGCGCCGGTGCGGAGCGTGTTGCAGGCACCGATCTTCGCGGTGAGCTGGTCCATGTTGGCCAGATGCGGTAGCACTTCCTGCTTGAGCGGCATGGTCACGGCGACGCCGTCGAGGGGCAGTTCGCGGATGACGGTCAGCAGGTCATCGAGCGTGCGCACCTTGAGCGGAAGCATGATGGCATTGACGTTTTCGCGGCGGAACGCCGTGACGTGCATGAGCGGCGAAAGCGAGTGGGAGATGGGATTGCCGGCAACGCCGAAGATGCGTGTGGCCTGGTCGATCTGCTCGAGGCGGTAGAGATCGAGGAGCGTGCGCGCGGAGACCTGTCCGGGAGCGGTTTCAGCGCCCTCGGCCGCGGAAGCGAAGGTGAAGGCGGCGCCGGCGCGCGGGCTGAGCACGCGGCTGATGAGGCCCTCCTCGCCCATCGCAATGCCCACCACGTGGGCGTTGAGCGATTGGTCTTCGACCATGTGCAGGACGGAGAGGTTGTCGGACAGGCTGCGCGCGGTGCTGACGACCTTGACGAATTCGGGCTCGAAGGCGGCGATGCGTTGGGCAGTCTGGTTTAGGCCGTCGGGGCGGCGGGTGCGGCTAAAGTCGTGGGAGCTGATCAAGAGGGCGGCTCCGGCGGCGCGCAGGGCGGCGCGAAACTTGGCCAGTTGCGGCCGGGTGGCCTGTTCGGCCGATTCGACCTCAAGATCGACGATATGGGCGCCGGCCTGGGCGGCCTTGAGCAGCAGATCCAACTCCGAATTCAAAGACCCTACGAAGTTGCCGCCCAGGGTCTTGCGGCGACAGGTGGCGATGGCCGTTACTTCGCGGTGGCGGCTTAGAAAGGTCTTGAGCTCGGGGAGTGCGGCGGCCGGCTTGGCCAGGACATCGAGGCGGAACTCGATGAAAACAGAGTCTTTACGCGCGGCTTCAGCGCGGCCAAAGAGCTCGGCGGAGGTGGCTCCCTGGACAGCAATACACAGCTTGCTCACACGCAGGCGCGGCAGTGCCGGAGCCTGCGCGGGCAGCGATTCGGGCGGGCTGGAGACCGCAAGAGGCATTTGCTTCAATTGACGCATCTTAAAGACCTTTTGCGCCCTTTGCAACATGGAATATGGGCGGGGAACGGCCTTGGGACCAGCGAATCTACCCCCCGAAACGGCGAAGACCGGGGGTGCGACCGGATTTGCGGCGGTTTGGACCGGTTCGGACCGGGTCTGGGGAGGGCTGCGGAGGGGGACCTGGCGGCTGTGCTTGACAGGGTTCCCTTGGCGACTGAAGATGGCTGACGCGCCGTTAGTGGACTGACCACTTGCGGCTTGAAACGGGCGGCGCTCGTCTTGATCAAAGGGGGAATCCGGACAGTGAGCAGAATTGTGGACAGGAGAAACTTCCTGATGACGGCGGCGTGTGGAGCAGCGGCGGCGCCAGTTGCGGCCTCGTTCAACGGCCTTGGATGGGCGCAGACAAAACCTGACGAAACACACGCGACAGCGGCAAAGTCGGCAGCAGCGGTGCACGCGGGACCGACGGTCACGTTGAATGTGAAGGACTACGGCGCCGCCGGAGACGGCAAAACCAAAGACACGTTGGCCCTACAATTGACCATCGAGCGCTGCTCGGTGCTGGGCGGCGGAGAGGTGGTGGTTCCCGCAGGCGATTACACGACCGGCGCGCTCGAACTGCGCAGCAACGTGACGCTGCGCATCGATGATGGCGCGAGCCTGCTCGGCTCCGGCGACATGGCCGACTATCCCATTGCGCAAGTGCGCTGGGAGGGCCGCTGGATCAAGGGATACAGCGCGTTTATCTCCGCGACGGACGCGGAGAACATCGGCATCACCGGGCCGGGGAAGATCGTGGCCAACCCGGCGATCATGGGGCGCGTGGAGCGGAAGACGGGCATGCGGCTGCCGGCCCTGCTTGAGTTCACGAACTGCCGCAATGTGCGCGTGGAGAACTGCCTTACCAGCCAGTCGGGCATGTGGTCGACGCATCCCGTCTACTGCGAAAACGTAACCTTCAAGAATGTCGTGATCCACAGCGGCGCGGATGGCATCGATGTGGACTCGTGTCGGCACGTGACCATCGACGGCTGCACGTTTGAGACCAGCGATGACTGCATCTCGCTCAAATCGGGGCGCGGCGAAGAGGCAAATACCATCAACCGGCCGTGTGAAGACGTGCACATTTTGAACTGCACCTTCAGCGACAAAAACTTTGCGTGCATCGGCATCGGCAGCGAGACCTCGGCGGGCGTGCGCAACGTGGTGGTGGAGCACTGCAAGTGCGTGGGCGCGCGCAGCCACGCCATTTACATCAAGAGCCGGCCGGGGCGCGGCGCGTTTGTTGAGAACATCACGGTGAACGACTTTGAAGCTTCGGGCGCGAAGCAGGGATTTCTGCGGCTGAACAATCTGAATAGCGGCAAGCAGGATGAGTTTCCGGTTCCCGGCGATGCCGGCATTCCGCTCTTCCGCGAATTTCACTTCTCGAATATCCGCGTGGCCGACGTACCGGCGCTGGTGCAGGCCACGGAGATCCATCCACGCAAGCCGCTGGTGGGTTTCTCGCTCGTCAACGTGACGGGAACCTGCAAGAGCGGAATCACGCTGGCGAATATGAAGAACGTAGTGATCCGCAACGTGAAGGTGACGGGATTCGATGGTCCGCTGCTGAGCATTTCTGATGTGACAGGTTCGGGACTCGCAGGTGCAGCGGCAATTGACCCGGCAAAGATGCCGAAGGTTCCGGATGCGGTGCCCGAGCCGGAGAAGCCGTACGCATTGAAGTAACAGCGGAGTTAGCGGGACTAGCGGCGTTAGCGCAGTTAGAAGAAACGACATCACAAGCGAGTCAGGAAGTTAGCCGGTTGGGCCGAAAGGGAGAAGACGCGGCGATGAGAATCATGCGCGACGGTGTTGCGGTGCTTGCGTTGGGAGTGCTGGCGTGCGCAGTGGGCGGGCAAACGGCGTCCGATTCGCAGGCGACGATTTGGCGGTTCGACAACATCGATTCCATCGGCGGGCATCCCACGCATGTGCTCGGGCATCCGCATCTGATCGATTCGCCTTACGGCAAGGCCGTCGCGTTCAACGGCGTTGACGATGCGTTGTTTGTGGATGTGCATCCGCTGGCCGGCGCGAGCCAGTACACGTGGGAGGTGATCTTCAGGCCCGATGCCGATGGAGCGCAGGCGCAGCGCTTCTTTCACCTCGCGGAGGTCGACCCGGCGACGGGCAAGGACACCGGCAACCGCATGCTGTTCGAGATTCGCATTGTGAAGGGCCAGTGGTGCCTGGACAGCTTTGCAGCTTCGAATAGCTCGACGCGCACGCTGCTCAACTGCGACAATTTGCATCCGCTCGGGGCATGGTATCGCGTGACGGCCGTGTACGACGGCAAAATGCTGCGCAATTACGTGGGCGACGAGATGCAGGGCGAAGGCGAGCTGCATTTGACGCCGCAGGGACCAGGGCACTCGTCCATCGGAACGCGCATTGACAAGCGCGACTACTTCAAGGGCGCGGTGTTCGAGGCGCGGTTCACGCCGCGAGCGCTCAAGCCGGAGGAGTTTTTGAAGATGCCGCCGGTAGTGGATGCGGGCGCCGCGAAGTAGCGAAGAGGCAGGGACTGCGGGACTTCGGGACGGCGGATCAGCGTCCTGCGACTTCTGCAAGCGTATGATGGGATGCGATGGACGGAAAGGACGCATGCCATGCGCAAGTGGGGCATCGTCATCAGCGTGTTCTACGCCGTGATTGTTCTGGGGCTTCTTATACCGGCTGCGATTCCCATGGGTGGATGGGGTAGCCCTTTTTCGCAAGAGTTCTGCGAAAACCTGCGAGACCTTTACTCGATTTGGCAGGTGTGGCTACCGATTGCGGCAGTGCTCGCCGGCCAAGCCACTCTGCTTTTCCTTTCTGTCGATACATCCTTCAAAAAGCTGAAGCCACGGGCGCATATCGCGGTCTCCGTCACCGTCTCCTCGATGCTGGCTGCGATCCTTGCAGTGGCCGCTTTTTATTGCGTGGATTCGGCGGTTTGGGGCGATAAGTTTGGAGACAGCTATCATCTGGGCACCATGGCAGGCGTGTTTGGACTTTGGGGAGCATTGTGGGTCCTGTGGGGAATTGTCTTCTATCTGTACTTCCGCAATTCCAACCGTGTGACCGAACGAGCCGTGTCGTGGCTGTTGAAAGGCAGCGTTTTGGAGTTGTTGATCGCGGTGCCGTGCCATGTGATTGTGCGCCGCCGTCATGATTGTTCTGCGCCCGTGGTGACGAGCTTCGGCATCGTGACGGGAATCGCCGTCATGCTGCTTTGCTTTGGTCCGAGCGTGCTGCTGCTCTATAAGAAGCGGCTCGACGCGTACTCGGCGCACAATTCGGCCTGAATCGTAGCAGGTCAGTTTGAAAAACCTTTCCTCAGTGGCTAAAGCCAGATTCTTTCTTGCGGCTTTTGCGGCACGCGACCCACACACTGTGTGGGTTCCCCGCTCGTGCCCTTTCAAAACGATTCCAAACTGACCCACTACCTTATCGAGATCCGTTCCGGATCGTCTTGCTACCCTAGAGTTTCGGAGGATTCCCCGCAATGTCTACGCAAACTTCTGCCGCCGCCGCAAACCAATCCCTGCATGTGTGGGAAGCGGGAGGCGCCGCATCGGCCGAGGCGCTTACCGCATGGGTGAGCGCGCGCCTGGCGGCTCACGAGAACGCATTGGCCGCATTGCTGGCCGTCGCGGGCGAGCGCACGCCGGAAAATTCGCTGCGGCACTACGATGCGGCCATCGAGCAATTGAACCTCGCCGGCGCGCAGGCGGGAATCCTGAACTCCGTGGCTGCGGAGAAGGCGGTGCGCGACCAGGCGCAGATGGAGGCGCAACGCGTGGCGATGGCGGGCAGTGCGCTGAGCCTGAATCGCGAAGTGTATGACGCGTTGGTGGCGATCAACTTGGACGGCGCGAGCGCGGCGACGAAGCACTATATGGAGCGCACCCTGCTGGGTTACCGGCTCTCCGGCGTGGACAAGGACGAAGCTACGCGCAATCACTTGCATGCGCTGCACGACAAGGCAACGCAGCTTTCGCTGACCTTCAGCCGCAACATCCAGGAGGGCGGAAAGACGATTGAGGCCGTGCCCGAGGAACTGGAGGGTTTGCCGGCCGATTACATCGCGAGGCATCCGGCGCAGGAGGGCGAGAGCGGCGAGGAGCGCGTGACGCTGACCACCGATCCTCCGGACATGATGCCGGTGATGACCTTTGCTGCGAGCGCGGTGCTGCGCGAAAGGATGTTTCTGGCCTACAACACGCGCGCGTATCCGGCGAACCGGCAGCTTCTGCTCGATCTGCTGGCCACGCGGCAGGAGATTGCGCGCGTGCTCGGCTTCAGCAGCTGGGCCGATCTCGCAACGGCCGACCAGATGATGGAGTCGGCGGCGAACGTGAGAAAGTTTTTGGCACGGCTCGACGAGGCCAGCCGCGACGGCGCGCGCCTTGAGCATGCACAGGTGCTTGCATTTGCGCGTGGGCGGCAGCCGGAGCTTGCGGCGATCGACATCACCAGCCGCGGGTACTGGTACGAGCAGTTCAGGCGTACGAAGTACGATTTTGACTCGCAGTCGGTGCGGCCTTATTTTCCTTATGCGAGTGTTGAAGCGGGCGTGCTGGAAACGGCAGCGAAGCTTTTTAAGGTCGAGTTCCGGCCGTCCAACGCTCCGGCGTGGCATGAGTCGGTTTCCGTCTACGAGGTCTTTGAAGGCGAGCGGCTTGTGGGGCGGTTCTATCTCGACATGCATCCGCGCGACGGCAAGAACAAGTGGTTCTCGGCCGCGCCGGTGGTGACGGGCGTGCGCGGGCGCGTGTTGCCTGAGGCGGCGCTGATCTGCAACTTCCCTGCGCCGGAAGAGGGCGATCCGGGACTTCTGCAGTACTCCGATGTGGTCACGTTCTTCCACGAGTTCGGCCACCTGATGCACGCGCTTCTGGGCGGGCACACGGAGTGGGTGGGGCTCTCGGGGTTTGCCACGGAAGGCGATTTCATCGAGGTGCCGTCGCAGATGCTCGAGGAATTCTTCCGCGACGAGAAGCTGCTGCAGGCCTTTGCGAAGCACTACGGGACGGGCGAGGTGCTGCCTTCCGAGCTCATCCGGAGCATGAGGCGGGCGGGGGCGTTTGGCCGCGCGGATTGGGTCCGAACGCAGCTCTACTACACGACGCTCTCGCTCGACCTGCACGACCAGGACCCGGCGGGCATCGATCTCGACGCAATGACGCGCGAGTTATACGGCAAGTTCCAGCCATGGACGTGGCTCGAGGGCAACAAGATGTACGCGAGCTTCGGGCACCTGACCGGCTACTCGTCGAATTACTACACCTACATGTTCGACAAGGTAATTGCGCTCGACTTTTTCGGGCAGTTCGATCCCAGGGATCTGTTGGGATGCAATGCAGGCGAGCGCTATCGCAAGACGGTGCTGGAGCAGGGCGGGTCAAAACCGGGAAGAGAACTGGTGCGCGACTTTTTGGGGCGCGACGAGGAGTTTGCCGCGTTCGCGAAGTGGCTGAATGAAGAGTTTCAAATACAGGGAACAGGGATCAGGGAACAGGGATCAGAAAGCAAATGACCGCGGCGGATTTTCGGCGGATTGCGTTGAGCTTTGAAGGCGCGGAGGAAGGCTCGCACATGGGCGCGATGGACTTTCGCGTGGGCGGACGCATCTTTGCGACGCTGGCCTCGAAGAGGGAGGGCTTCGGCAACCTGATGCTCACACCGGAGTTGCAGGCGGAGTTCATTGCCGAACGGCCGGATCTGTTCTTGCCGATTCATGGCGGATGGGGTCGCATGGGCATGACGCACATCCGGCTCGCGGTGGCCGATGAAGACTCGCTGCGCGGCGCATTGCACTCGGCATGGAAGCTGCGGGCGGAGAAGAATCGGAAGCCCGCGAAAAAGCGGCCCACGCGGACGGATTAAGGATAGGTGCGTGCTATCCCACATCTCAAAAGCGAGATGTGGGGCACCCGGCTTGTAGCTGCTAGGTTGCAGGCGCCTCCGGTGCGACAATAGGGTGCAGCAAGGCAGGCAGTTCGCCGTGACAAGCGTAAATTGTCTCTCGCGTAGATTCATCGGAGCAGCACTGATTTTTCTGGTTTGCTCCGCGGCCGTCGCCCAGCAAGCCAGCCAAACAGCCCCGCAACCCAGTCCGGCTTCTCCGCAGAGCAATTCCACGCAACTGCCGGATGCGCCTAGCCCTGTTATCGCTCCTCCGAGAACGCGAACCGGTGAAGCGGCGCCACCGGGAGCTGCGTCTTCTTCGCCGTCCTGCTCATCGCCGCCGGCGCTGCTCTACTGGAGCGAAACCAACCGAGACGTCCAGGTGACGGTACTCGAAAATACGCGACTCAGCGTGATCACAAACACCTCCATCAACACCACGAAGATTCACACGGGCGAGGCGCTCGTGTTCACGCTGGAAGAAGACGTCCTTGTCGACGATCTGCTGGTGATTCCGCGTGGCGTGACGTTGCACGGCGCCGTGGTCGAGGTGAGGAAGGCCGGAAAGTTGACGGGGAGTCCCGACCTGATTCTGAAACTTGTCTCACTCGATCTGGAAGGGCGCAGCTATCCGTTGTACTGCTACGAATTCATGGTGGAAGGCACCAGCAAGACGCGTCCGGCGGAGGCCAAGATCAAGACCGGGACCAAGACCGGGGCGGTGATTGGAGCGGTTGTAGGGGCAGCGCTCGACACGAGCGCGAATGGAACACCCACTGTGGCAGGCACGCTGGCCGGAATGGGCACAGGAGCCGCGGTGGGCGCCAGCGTGGGCACCGTGGTTGCGGCGGCATCGCCGGGTCCGGTGATCGACATTCCGGCCGAGTCGCAGATCGATTTCTATCTTGCCTCCCCGATTTCAGTAGTGCCCGTGAGCCGGCGCGAGGCGGCGCGGCTGTCGGAAGGACTTTACTCCGGCGGACCGGTGCTGTATGTGCGTGGAGTGACGCCGTAAGAGCAAGTCGGCAGGTCGGCGAGTCAGCAAGTCAGCGCAACATCGGTGAGGCAGGGTCTGTGTTTTCCCAAGTCCGAAATTCCCGACCTGGCGCACCCGCAACGGTTGAAGGCGAATGTCGCGGATTTGTTGAGGAGGCTACTTGGCGAATACGGCGAAGTCTGGGGTCAGAAAGGGCCTCAACGCGTTCCAGTGGATGGTAACAGGGTTGGGCGTGCAGGCATGGCAACCGATCGCGTAAGGTTCAAACGCAATGGTGATGCCCTTGCTGTCGATCCGCCAGGAGCGTGGATTGCTGACGATTCCGAACATCGCGTCGGGTATCGTTCCTGGCGGCGGATTATCGGCGTACATATCGCCCAACTGTGCGCGCGCTGCCTTGTCGCACTGGACGGCCAGGAATTGCTCCCAGCCCGTGTGAGGCCGAAAAACGTCGTCAGGCTTTAGTTCGCGGTTCTCTTTCAGCAGCCAATTCAGCTCTATGAAGTTCAGATTTGAATGTGCTGCCCCGTGGCCGTACCAGATGTTGGAGACGGAAGCGGAGACAAGCTGCGGGCTCACAAAGGCGACGGTTACGGTGACATCGGTGTCCGTCCCCGCCTCCTCAGCTCCGCCTTCTGATCCGGGCGGGTCCTTCACCGCACTCTCAATGGCAAGATTCCAGGCTTTCCACTCAGGGGCGGCAGAAAGCGCCTGAGGCCATGCGGACAACCATAGCGTAGGTTGCGGCAACGGGCTGTCCTGGTCCTTGGCGGCAGGCGCCGCGCCCGCATCCGAGTGCCAAACGAAAGTGACACCTCCCATTTGGAAGACCAGATGAGCGAGGAACTTTGTGCGATCCCGGTAGTACTGCAACAGACAGCCCGCCAGACTTTCCGCAGAGCCGGGTTCTCCAGCTTGGCACGCGATCGCGATGGCACGGAGCCAGGCGCGCTGACCGTCTACTACCTCCGCCTTCATTGCCGGTGGAACAGTCGCAAGTGCGGCTCGATATGCGGCGGCCATCTGCTCGTCCGCCTTGCTCAGATCCGGTGACGAGCAGATCGCCTTTTCCTGCGGCGACTTTGCCTTCGCACAGTCGAAGCTGGCAGTGTGCGCGAGGGTACTCGCCGATAGCAAAAGAACCTCCCAAGCGGCTTTCCGCATAGCGCCGTCTCCAATTAACTCGATTCCTGCCTTACGACTGCTTCGCCGCCTGGAACCCCGCCATAATCTGCGTCATCAGGTCGTTGACCGTGCCCGGTGAGCTGGGCAGGAAAATCGTCGCCGACTTGCCCATCACGCCGACTTCGCGCATGGTGTCGAAGTACTGTGTGAGGAGAACCATGGCCATGACGTCGCGCGCGGTTGAGCCTTCGACGGCGGATTTGAATTGTTCGACCGAGGACTGCAGCCCCTTGATAATCGCCTGCCGCTGACGGGCCACGCCATCGCCCTGCAGGGCCTTCGATTCCGCTTCGGCCTCGGCCTGCTTCACCTTGAGAATCTTGTCGGCTTCGCCGCGGGCCTGGGCCGCAATCTGCTCGCGCTGCGCGGCGTTGATGTCGTTCATGGCCGCCTTTACCTTGGCGTCGGGCACGATGTCGGTGACCAGGGCGCGGAGAATGTTGTAGCCGAAGGTGTCCATCACTTCGTCGAGGTCTTTCTTGACCGCGACGGAGATCTGTTGCATCTGCTCGAAGGCCTCGTCGAGCGTGAGCGTGGGCACGTGGCCGAGGATGGAGTTGAAGACGTAGCTCTCAATCTGGCGCTGCGGATCGCTCAGCTTGTAGTAGGCGTCAAAAACCTTCTCTTCGACGACCTGGTACTGCACGGAGACAGGAATGGTGACAAAGACGTTGTCTTTGGTCTTGGTTTCGACATTGACTGCGGCCTGGCGCACCTGCAGATCGATGAAGCGCACGGTTTCGCACCAGGGCACCAGAAACTGCAGGCCGGGGCGCGCGATGCGGTTGTACTTGCCGAAGCGCTCCACGATGCCGGCGGTGTAAGTGCGCACGGTGTACATGGTCTTGAGCACCGTGACGAGCACAAAGAGGCCCACGATGCCGGCAACGATGAGAAGAAAGGTGAAAAGTGCGGAGTTGTCCATGAAATGCCCTCATCTTTCAGCGCCGGGGCGGCACATTGCAGCGGCCTCCCGGCGGCGTTTTTCCGTCGCAGGAATCATACCGCAGAAGGGAGTTAGCGGAGTTAGCGGGGTTAGCGGAGTTAGCCGGGCTGGCGAAGAGCCGGAAACTGTGGAGACTACACTGGTAATCGATGACCCCGCGCGGGAAAAAAGCACGGCCGGCAGCGGAGCGGAAAGCCGCTTTGCTGCACCGGCTCGTGCAAACACGAAATCCACTGGCCTTGCGCAAGGCGCGCGGGCCGTTCGACGTGGTGGGCGATGTGCACGGCTGCCTGGACGAGCTGTTGGCTCTGATGGGGGCCATGGGCTACCGCGTGGAGCGAGCCGGCAAGGAATTTGCGGTGATTCCGCCGCAGGGACGGACGCTGGCTTTTGTGGGCGATCTGGTGGACCGCGGCCCAGCCGCACCGGAAGTGTTGCGGCTGGCGATGGGAATGGCGCGCGCAGGCACGGCGCTTTGCGTTGCCGGCAATCGCGATGCCGAGCTGGTGCGGGTGCTGCGGGGCGGCGCGGCGCAAGTGACGCGCGGCATGGCGCGGACCCTGGACCAGCTGGCCGCAGAGCCGGAGAGCTTTCGCGCCGCCGTGCTGGATTTTCTGCACAAGCTGCCCAGCCACCTGGTGCTGGACGAAGGCCGGCTTGTGATTGCGCATGCGGGGCTGAAGGAGGCGCTGCAGGGCCGTTCCTCAGCCGCGGCGCGCGCCTTTGCCCTGCACGGCGATCTGACGGGCAAAAGAGACGCGGCGGGCTTGCCAGTCCGCAGGATCTGGGCGGTGGAGTATCGCGGCAAGGCGCTGGTGGTACATGGGCATACGCCGGTGAGTGAGCCGATGTGGCTGAACAACACGGTCAATCTCGATACGGGATGCGCCTACGGCGGACACCTGACGGCGTTGCGTTACCCGGAGCGCGTGACGCTCTCCATTCCTGCCAAAGCGATTCATTACCCGCCGCGCCGGCCGTTCCCGCCGAATCATACGCTCGATCGCAAGCGGAAGTAAGCGCAAATCCACTCAGGTTGCGGCCGGTTGCCAGCTTGGGGTGAGCTTTTTACTGGATCGGCTTGTCGCTGCCCGTGCCGCTCTTGTGGTCGGCGGCTTGCTGGGCGTCGAGCCCGTGGGTGGGATCCTTGTGCAGGAACCTGCGCGAGATATCGGGCCAGAACTCATCGAAGAGCGAGCCGATTGCGCCTTCGGTGGTGACGATCATTCCGTTGCCGATGGTTTGTCCCCATCCGGAGTTCTGCGACGGGTAGTAGAGATTCGAGAGAGCGCCCGCAATGATGTTTCCGCCCACGTTTGAGATGTTAGGCTGCCAATGGCCGTTGTCGCCCTTGCAGACGAAGTTCGTCATCGCAGAGTAGAGAATCCTGCGCTTGATGGTGGGGCCTGGGCCCAGGCGAAAGTAGCGCGGGTCCTGGTGCAAAAGTGCAGGCAAAAATCCGTTGCCGATCATATCGCCGTCGACGGCGTCAAGATACGCGGCGCCGGAGCGCTTGAAGTAGCCCTCGGCACCCCAACCGAATCCCGAATCCTCGTCCAACGCCTCGTGATAGCCGGCCACCATGAAGGCCGCCGCGAAGGTGAAGGGATCGACGGACGAACGATAAGCAAGATTGAGCTTTTGCATGGCGGTGAGAGAAACCGCATCATGGCGATAAGTAAGGTTGAAGTTGGGCGCAATGCCGAGGACGCGCTGCTTCTCCTGCTCCCTGACCTCCTCCGCGGCCTTTTCATGCTGACTCTGCTTGTCACAGGGTTGCTGGGAGGAAGATTGTAAAGCGGAGCAGTTCCGCATAACCGCGCCATTTCCGCCGGTGCCGCCTGCGGCGGGGGGATCGCCAGCCGCGGCAGGCTGCTGTGTGCTTGAGCTTTGCCCAGAGGCATTTTGCGCCGGGGCGGCCGGCTGCTGGGCATTCTGCGCCTGCCCGGACTGAGGCTCTGCGGCAAGAGCCAGTTTGATTTGCGGCGCCGGAGCGTCCGGAATCTCGGCCTGCGACAGGTTGGCAGCCGTGTCAGGGAGGGTTGCAGGGCCGGTGCCCTGCGCCCAGACACAAGAAGACACACCGAGAAAGGCCATCCCTAAAAAAAACCGCACAGCAACTCGATAACACTGTGGACCCATTCAATCACCTGGTTTGAGAGTCGGCAGCCGATCCGCGCAACTTGCCTCCGGGGCAAACCGGCATAGTGGACGCCGCGAATAATCGATCACTTCGAAAGGGGCCTATGCGAGCATTCCGCGAACAGGCTACCAATAAAGAATCGACAGTATCCCTTTATTAGACGCATTTGTGCCGTTGCCGGACACAAGGATTCGCCTGTCCCAGCCAGAATCGTACACAAAAGTGGTAAACGCGCCCGGTTTTCTCCGATGTTTCCATGTAAATTATTAAAAACAATAGTCTTATGCCGCAAAGTCGATGAATCCGCGCTCAGGATCGGTGGAAACCAGCTTGACGGTGACTTTGTCGCCAACGTCCAGGCCCTTTCCGCCATGCACCAGCATACCCTCCACATGCGGATCGAGGATCCTCACGAAGGTTCCATAATTGTTCACGCCGGTGACGATGGCTGGGTAACTCTGGCCGATGTGCGGGTGGAGCACCACGGCGGCAATGCGTTTTTGCATGTCGCGCTCTACCTTGCGCGCGGCATCTTCTCGTTCGGTGCATCGTTGCGCAATGGCGTTGAGCTCGTCTTCAGAGTAGGGCGCCGCAGAGTGGGTGAGCCACGCTTTGAGCAGTCGCTGCGTGACCACATCGGGAAAACGCCGGTTGGGAGCCGTGGAGTGGGTGTAGTCCTGCACCGCGAGGCCGAAGTGGCCGGGCGAGGGCTGGTTGGGCTTCACCAGGATGTACTCGCCGGGGCCCAGGAGCTTGATCACCGTCAGCGAGAGATCGGGAAAGTGATCGGGATCCTTTTGCTTTTCTGCGAGCAGAACGTCGTTGAGCGCCTTCGAGTCGGGCTCGGCAGGGAGCGTGTAGCCCTTTGCCTTGGCTAATTCGACGATGCGGTCCCAACGCTTGGGCGTGCGCACAATGCGGCGGATGGAAGCCAGGCCGGCACCCTCGAAGGTGCGCGCGATGACGCCGTTGGCGGCCACCATGAATTCCTCAATCAGCATGGTGGCGCGATTCTTCTGGACGGGCGCGATGCCGACGATTTGATCGGTAATCAGCACCGGGCGCGTCTCGATGGTCTCAAGATCGAGCGCTCCATGCTGGAAGCGGCAACCCTCCATGCGCTGCGCGGCCGTGTCCTGCAGCTTGAGCTGCGCGGCGAGATCGGCGCTGGCGGCCACCTTGGCCGGAGCCGCGGCTTTGCCCTCCAGCCAGGCACCCACGCTGGGATATGCCAACTGCGCGCGATTGTGCACCAGGGCGCGGTAGGCCTTGCCATCGGAGGCAGTGCCATCGGCGTCCACTGAGAACTCGATAACGATGGCGGCGCGGTCTTCGTTCTCATTGAGCGAGGTGATGCCCTCGGAAAGGGCCGTGGGCAGCATGGGATAGATGGTGACGCCCGTGTACACCGACGTGGTTTCGCTCTGCGCATGGGTATCGAGCAGCGTGCCTTTGTGAACGCGCGCGTCGACATCCGCCACTCCCACAAGCACGCGGATGCGGCCGTCGGGCAACTGCTCGGCCCACTCGATCTGGTCGAGATCTCGCGAAGTGTCGTTGTCAATGGAGGACCAGAGGAGATTGCGCAGGTCGGCAACGCCATCGGCGGCAGGAGGGACGGGTTGTGCCTGGATGGCGGCGAGCTCCGTATCGGTTCCGGGAGGAAAGTCGGGCTGAAATCCGTTCTCGATCATGGCGGCGTGGGCCGCAGCAACCAGATTGAAATGAAAAGGATGGTTGGAATGCATCGGGCGTTACGCTCCTCAGGGCGACAAGCCAGCCTAACACGGCGGGACGGATGAAGACGGCGAGTCAGCGAGTTAGCGGGTCGGCGTGCTTTCCCGGGTCCCAGAATCTGGACCCGGGGCACCCAGTTTTTGTGCTGAGTTGAGAGAGGCGCGTTTGTGCGGAATGCCTCTTATTGCGGCTGCACGTTGACGGTGAAGTTCAGGGTCTGGGCGGCAACCGCGTTATCGACGTAGGCCGTTGCTGTGACCTGCAGCGTGGCCACGCCCAGCGGCGTGCCGGTGTCGGCGGCCGTTGTGGTGGTGCCGCTGGTGCAGCCGATGCCTGTGCCCACGAGACCGGCCAGCAGCATGAGGAGGATGACCAGGCGCCGCGGGACTTGTCGCAGGAGGGGGCGCAGGAAAACGCGTGCGCGGGAGCGCAAGGGAAGCAGGAAGAAGATGACGCCGGCCAGCATGGCGCCACCCGCAGCCTGCGGCCACAACGGGCCGGAACGAGACGGCTTGCCGAGAGAGGCGTAAAGAGGGCCCCCGGTGATGTAGGTTTGCACCACAAACGTGACCGTGCCTGTGGGCGTCACCTGCTGCGGGCTGACGGCGCAGGTCATGTCGTCCTGGGCCGGCACGGTGCAGATGACCTGCACCTGCCCGGAGTAGCCGCCCACGCCGGTGATGACAAAGGACTCAGAACCCGCTGCGCCCTTGGTGATGTTGAGATTGGTGGGCGGATTGGAGGACGAGGCGGTGAGCGTAAAGCCCTGGACGTTGATGGTGAGCAGGTTCGATGTGCTGGAGCCGTAGTTGCTGTCGCCCGCATAGCTGGCAACAATCGAATTCGAGGCGGAGGTGATTTGGGCCGTGAAGACCGCGCTCGTAACGCTGCCCGTGGTGGAGAGCGAAACCGGATTGAGAGCCACGCCATTGACGGTGAGGGTGACGGGACCGGTAGGCGGAACGCTGCCCATCGGCGGGCCATTGGCAGCCACGCCCGCGGTCACGGTGACTGTAAGTTTCGATCCCAGCGCCGGCGAAGTGGTTGAAGGCGTCACCGTGAGAACAGTTGGGCTCAGCTCCGAAGTGACGCTCAAGAGATAGCCGGAATCCAGCCCGGGGTAGGTGGAGTCGCCGCCGTAATGGGCGCCGAGGTTGTACGATTCCGGGCCCGAGTAGTTGTAGAAGCTCGACAGCTCCATGGGACCGATGGTCGCGCTGCTGCCTGTGGTGGCGCTGCCGCTGGAGGTGAGAGTGAAGTCGGGCGTGAGCACATCGTAGTTGGTCGTGTCGTAGAGGTTTGCGGTACCGGTGGGGATGCCCGCGCCCGTTGGATCGACCACTCTCACCGTGAAGGTAACGAGCGCCGACGGATTGTATGCGTAATTTGACTGCACCGGCGTAATGGAAAGCGTGATGGTGGGCGTGGCGCCGGTGGTGGCAGGCGTCGCCAAACTGGTGACCAGCTTCTGCACGTCTGGCACGCCCAGGCCGGTGGCAAGGTCGTAGCCGGAACCGGCGGTGTAGCCGATCAGGCCGCTCGAGTCGCAACCCGAGCTGCCCGGCACGCACGCGAGCTTCGCCGTTCCCTGCGCCACGTCGTTGAAGACGCCGCCGATGCGGCTGGTGGCGTAGAGGCTGGGCGCCAGGTTGCCTTGCACTCCGTTTTTCTGATTGATGAGCGCCGCGACGCCCGCAAAGAAGGCCGTGGCTACACCGCTGCCGCCGCTGCGCACCTGCGTGCAGCCCGAAGGCGCGGTTGAACCGCTCAAGCAAAAGGCCAGTCCGGGATTGACGTTGGAATCGAGGGCCGTGGGCAGTGCGAGATCGGGCAAAAGGCGGCTGCGCGTCGCGGCAGAGCTCGCGGTTGCAAGATCGGCCGGAACCGGCTGCCAGATCTTCCGCGCGTAGAGCGTGCTGCTGCCGCCGCCGCCGGCGTAGGCGGGATCGGCGGGATTGATGGGCGACCACGCGGTGAGCGCTGAGGTTCCTGCGGCAGCGCCACCGGTGCCGTATCCGGCCACGCCGACCACGGTGTTCCAAGGCGTGGAGGCGAGTGCGTTCACGGCGAAACCTGTGTTGACCGGCGCCGCGCCACCTGCTGGAGTGCAGGCCGCCGCGCCGCCATCGCCTGCAGCGGCGATGACCGTGATGCCCTCCGCTGCCGCCTGCTGGTAGAGCGCGGAATAAAATGCCTGGTGCGCGGGACTCAACGCGGCTTCGCAGGCCGAGTAGCCAACGGCAATTATGTTGGCCTGGTCCTGGTCGACGATGTTGGCGAGCGAGAGGTCCACACCGTCGGTGGCGCTGGTGCTGGCCGCGGGAGCAAGCAGAATCTGTGCGCCCGGCGCTGCTGCTCCCGCCCAGGAAGCTGTGACGGTGGCCTCGGCCTGGTCGTCTGCGAGGCCCGGATCGGGTCCGTTGATGGAGATCTGCAGGGGCGACGCGGGCAAGCCGAAGGCGGAGCGAAAGGCCGCGACGTCGGCGCTGTTGATGTTGCTGCGCGAGACGATGGCGATGGTTTGGCCGGCGCCGTTCACGCCTTGTGAATTGAGCGGCGTGACATCGAGAAGTTGCGCGGCCAAAAGCGGCGTGAATGCGGCAGCGTTGGCGGGCGAAGTGAGCGACGCAAGATCGGCGACCGAGACCGTGAGCGGCTGCGGCGCGGTGAGCGCGGGCGTGGAGAGAACGCCGTCGAGCGAAACGAGGCCCGCGATGACCGGCGACAGAGCGCCGGGAACCGTGATGCCCGTGGTGAGCACGGAGCGCGTGCTCCCGGAGATGGAGGCCACGTGGACCTGCGTGCCGAATGCCTGCTCCACCTGCGCCACGGTTCCGGAAAACTCAATCCAGCCGAGCCCTGCGGGCAATGGCGCCACCGCGAATCCCTGGCTTTCGAGCCAGGCTGCCACGGCGGCAACGTCGGAGGCGTTGTTTGCGTAGGACTGAGCAAACGCCTGCGGCGTGAGCCAATGGTGATAGCTGGGCGAGGAAGGATTCTGCAGGCTGGCGAGTTCGGCGGCGAGCGCCTGCTGCTGGGCAGACGACGGTGCGAGCAGCAGAATCATGCGACTGAGAAGTTGATTGGCGGACGCGGGCCCCAGGTCGATTGCCGCAGAGCTCAGGGAAGGCTTGCTGTGCGCGATGGCCACGCCTGCACTGCCGCGCCAATCGCTCAGGACGCGCGGTGCCGGTACAGAGACGCCCGCAGCCGGCAAGCTATGCGCCGCCATGGCGCCGGGAACGCCGAGGAGACTGCCCAGCAGCACTTTGGCAAGCGGCAAACCCAGGCTTCGTAGCTGCACGTTATCCCTCGGCGAAGATGAACCCGCGCCACACTCTGCGCAATGGCTGAAACAGTCGAATTCTCATCATCCCGCAGGGATGATCCTCGCACCACTCCACCTTTTGGGGAGCCGTGCGCGCATTCGCTGGCGCTTCGCACTGATTGTATAGCGACTACAAACGCTCAGATAACAGATTCTTGCGATGCGGAGCGTAGGAAATCCGGGACCATTTGCCGAGAGGACGAAACGGGCCCCACGTCTTCGGGAATCGACTGCGGAGACGCCAGACCGGTTCCAGAATTCACGTGCCCTCTTGATGGGAGTGAAAGGTGGCATTTTCTTTACGAAAATGCCACTCAGCAGCAGCGGCTCCGGGGTATAGCAATTCTGGAACCGGTATCGGCGCGGAGTGTTCGCCGGAATCAAGGGCCGTCACTGAATGCCGAGGTCGGAAAGCACCTTGGGCTTGGCTTCTTCCACGGCCAGCAGGTTGTGGCAGGCCGAGCAATCCTGGGTAATGCTGGTGCCGTCTTTGGCCACGTGATCGCCATCGTGGCAGCGGAAGCAGCCGGGATAATCCTGGTGCCCGATGTGGTTGGGATGGGTTCCCCAGGTGACTTTCATGTATGGAAACACATTCTCGCTGTACAAGAGGTAGAGTTCCTGTCCGGCATCCTTCACCAACGCCGCTTTGTCGGTGAGGACCTCGGGATGCTGGCTGCGGTAGAAGGCCTCAAGTTGCTGAGGAATCTGGACACGCGCTTCATCCTGGTTGGCGTAGGCCGCTTTCAGCAGCTCCAAGCCCTCCTTGTGGACGAAGGGCAGTGAGGGGCTGATGGCGCCGTCGGCCATGGCGCGGTTGATGGCTTCTTCGGCCGTGACAAAGGTGTGTGCCGCGCGATTGTGGCAGTCGATGCAGTCCATGACGCGCCGTTCGCCCTGGGGCTGCGCGCCGTTGAGAGCCGAGGCAGCATAGGTGGTCAGAGTGCCGTTGGGATTGGTGCGCTGCACCCAGGGAATCGAGGTGCGCGTGGGATCGGTGGCGATGTATTCGATGTGGCCCAGGTGCACGCCGTGGATGCCGGTGCGATGCGAGAAGGAATCTTCGCCGCCGAGATGCAGAATCAGCACCGTCTGCGACTCGGTGTTCTGTTCGTCGTCAGCAAACGATGACTTGACGAGCAATTTGTCGCCGTCGAAGCGGGTGGGCGTGTGGCAGGCCTCGCAGGTATAGCGCGCGGGGCGCAGACTGGTGACCGGCGATGGAATCGGCGCGGGATAGTTGGGGATGATTTTGGGCGCGAGCGGCGCGAGCGGGTGGAACGTAACTTCAATCAGCTGCTTGGTACCGTTTACCTTGGCGCTGAAGTAGGCCTGGGCGCCGACGCCGATGTGGCACTCGACGCAAGGCACGTGGGAGTGCGGGGAGATCTGGTAGGCCGTAAACTCGGGCGCCATCACGTGGCAGGAGCGGCCGCAGAACTGCGGCGAATCCATGTACTCTGCGCCGTGATAGCTGGCCGTGGCGACAACCAGGAAATTGACGATCGTGGCCACCAGCACAATGTCGATGCCGTGGCGGAAGATTTTATCGTTGAGGTCGATCCTGGGAAATGCGGCGGGAATCTGACCCGCTTTTTGCAGCGTCCTGCGGCGCAGATACACGCCGATGGGGATGAGCGCCAGGCCCAGCAGGAAAAGCGCAGGAAGAATCAGGAAGAAGATGATGCCCAGATAGGGATTGTCACTGAGGTGGCCCGAGAGCTCGGCCAGCCAGTAGCTGATCATGGTGACGCCGGAGGCGGTGGTGATGGCGCCACCGGCCAGGCTGATCGGGTTGTTGCCGAAAAACAGCGCGGGACGAAGCCATTCTTCGCGGAATTTTTCAAATGCCGGCACGTCGGTTCAGCCTCCATGCGTCGGCGGGCCCGCCAAGTGATGGCGAGCCCGCCCTCAATTTACTGCGCCGATTCTAATCGAGCGCACTTACCATGCAACCGCTGTTTCCGGCTGTGCGACCTGCAGGAAACGCCGCTTCGCGGCAAAGCCGTCCACAGATGGTGATGGCGGATCGGTTCAGGCCTACTTCAGGGTCTTGAAGTACTCCGCCACCGCCGTCACTTGCGCATCGGTCAGTCCGGCAATGGGCTTCATCTTGCCTTTGCCGCTCTTCACGGTCGCCTCGATCTGAGCCACGGTGAGGGCCTTGATCGACGGATCGGAAACGGGCTTGATGCCCATGGCCTTGGCCATCCCGGCGCTGGGGGTGCCGGTGGGGCCGTGACACATGGCGCACTTGGCTTTGTAGGTCGCTGCGCCGTCCTGGGCGAAGCACATGGCGCCAGCCAGCGATACGGCTGCGGCCAACACAATTTGGGAACGAAGCATTTTGGTCATTCGAAAACTCCTTGATGTTTGCCGGCCCGTACACGCAGAACTGCGCTTGCCGCGTGGTTGTTGTGGAAACCTCAGGCCCGCGTTACCGGCCGTTGGTGCTGCATCGGCTATGGTAACAGGAACCCACGGACGCAGACCGGCGCGATCGAGTCTGCGAGACCGACGATCGCGCCGGCTGGTTCTTGCGCTTGCACTTGCTTTTCCTTCAGAATCCCGCGCCCTTACTTGGCAAGGGTCCTGAAGTAATCCACTGAGGCCTTGATCTCGGCATCGGAAAGCTTGCCCTTGAAGGCCGGCATCTTGCCTTTGCCGTTGGTGGTATCAGTAATCATCTGCGCTTCGCTCAGGGACTTGACCGAAGGATCGCTGGCCGGCTTGACGCCCATGGCCTTGGCGATTCCGGGATTCGGCACGCCCTGTGCACCGTGACAGCTTTGGCACTTGGCCTTGTAGGTCGCATCCCCAGAGGTCTGGGCGAAGCCCACCGCGCCGGACAGCAGAATGACCGCTGCCAGCGCTGATTGCATGCGAATGGTCTTGCTCATGGTAGGACTCCTGTATTTCTTTCCCGGCCAGTCTGCGCGTGGCAAAAGCTGTCGCGTGCGGCTTCTTCCAGGAGGTTTTTTCTTACACCATACGCCGGATCGGCCCATCCCGAAACCCGGCAAACTCTTCAAGAAACGGGGTGAGCCGAGGAAGGTGTCGAGCCCGGCTCACCCCATTTCAAACCATCAACCAATCCCCGCTCTAGAACGCCCAGTGCACGCCAAGCGTGATGTTGTTGGCATGGAAGTTGCGCGGCGCGGTCATGCCTGCGGATGAGCTGTTCATGCCCGTGGAAACCGACAGGCTGGAGCATGGAACGATATTGGCTGCCGTCACAACGGCGACTGAGGTCAGGGTGCAGTATTGCGCGCCCGAGGGACCACCCTCACCGTAGCCTAAGTAGTTGTACTCTGCCTTCCAAGTCAGTCCTGGATGCATAGTGTAGGCCAAATTCAAATACGGAGTTTGATAGGTCGACACCAACGAGCCATTGACCGCACGGGCATCGGTAAAGAACTGGCTGCCGGCGACTGAACTGATCCGGTAACCGATGCCGTACTTCACCTTTTCGTTAGGATTAAGGTCCACGCCGACCGAACCGTGCTGCGTCGGAGCGGACATGAAGGCACGGCCGTACCATTGGGTCGGAGTGCTGTTGGTGGCGCTGGTCACGCAGGTGCTGGGAGCGCCCGCGGAGGTCAGCACCGCGGCGCCCGCAAAATACGGGCTGGTGGTGCCGTTCAAGAAGCCGCTGTCCTGGTTCGTAAAGCAGATGTTGGTAGCCGTGTATACGTCGCTGTAGACATAGTCGAAGTCGATCGCCAAATGATCGCTGGGCGATAGCATACCGCTCAAGCCGGCGGTGCGGCTGTAGTCCACGTGATTCAGCGGACCATACGGCGAAACCACTCCCGTGTTCTGGGTGTTGTTGTGCCGCTCCATGTCGGTGTAGGAGGCCGCGAAGTCCGCCCACTTCGCCGGGCGGAACTTGGTGTGCACGCGATAGTGACGCAGTTGGCGCGGCGACATAGCGGTGAACGCGTTGTCGTCGTACATTGCCTCAACCGTTCCGTTGATGTCCCAGTTGCTGTTCACGCGATAGGCGGCATTCAGTATTCCGCCCTGCTCGGTGATGGCAAAGATCGTGCGGGTCGTCGTAGGGGTAACGTTCAGGTTCAAGCCGATGTTGCGATTGCCGTACCGGTAGGTAAAGGCAACGTTGGCCTTGGGTGTCACCGTCCAACTGGCGGTCAGATTGTTCACCAACTGCTCGTTGCCGAAGTAGGTGTTGACGATTCCGTACACTTCGCCCGTCGCGATGCCGGAGTTGGTCACGCTCGAAGTGAGCGTGCCCGTGTAGTTGATGGTTTCTTGTCCTGCCGCGGTGCCCGTGACCAGCTTGGTATAACCCGAAGTATTCACGTTTCCGGGCTGTCCGTTCGCCGACAGGGTCACCTGATCCTCCAGGTCGAAGTTCTTGGCCACCTCCCAGATCACGCCATATTCGGCGTTGTAGACCTCGCGCTTGACGACGCCAACCGCCGAGTTGTACTCATTGCGGGTGGTACCGTTGAGGCCCCATGCACTGTCGAAGAAGTTGGGCATGTTCATGTTCATGCGGCTGTAGCTGAACTGGCCGTTCATGATCAGGTTCTTGATACTGGTCGACTGGAAGCGCAGGATCTCGCTTGGCATGTTGGTACGGATCGGAAACGTCCGCTGGTAGCTGGTGACCACCGCGCAGGACGGATCGATGATCGGCTTGCCGCCGTTCGACGATGGGTAGAGAACCGTAGTGGCACTCGCGATGCTGTTGCTGTTGCAGGCGGCGGTGCTGTACGGCGCCCACGTGGTGCTGGTCGAAGTCGATCCATTGCTCGAAAAATCCCAGTTGCCCAGGTAGGCCGGCGTGCCGTCAGCCTCCTGCACCAGGAACCCGTTGGGATCGAGCGTGAAGTAGCTGTTCTCCTTGTAGTGGTGGATGCGCTGCTCGTAGGTCACCTGGGTACCCCTCACCGGCTTCCAGTCGAGCGCCATGGTGTACTCGTCGGTCGAGTGGCGCTGGTACAGCTCCATCAGGGCGTTGTACTTGATCACGCCGCCCGAGCGCACCGGCAGCAGCGACGGGCCCTGCATGATGTTCTGCGAGTAGCCGAGGTGGACGCTGAACTTCGACAGCGGATAGAGGGTCAAATCGGTGTCGGTCATACGCCGCACCGAGTTGGTCATCACCGAGGAGTGCAGCACCTGCGGCCATGCCAGCTGACCGGTCGGCGCCGTCGAGGGGCCGATGGGAACGTTGAGGCCGCGGGGCACATTGGGATTGCCCAGCAGATCGTAGTCAAAGTATTGGCGGTCGCGGCGGAAGGTGCCGTTGAACTCATAGACCTTCGCCTTGCTCATCGACAGCTTTGCAAAGTTGTAGGGGTCGCCACCAAAGCCGGAACCGGTGGCGCGCGCGTCATCCAGCCACGTGTGCTTGTTCGAGTCCAGCTTGTGCAGTTCCATGGTCTCGCTGCTCACGCGGGGTCCGGACTGCAGGTTAACGAGGGTATCATACATTGCACCGGAGCCAACCTTGTCGGCCATTCGGCCTTGCACATCCACCGAATAGTGTGCGGAGTAGCCATTGGGGGTGGTCATCCTCGAGGGATTCACCGCCGGCTCCTGGGCCAGGGCGATGCACGCTGCCATCGGCAAGGCGATGGCAAGCCCCGCAGCCAAAAGGCCCATACGGGTCGTCTGTGCATGGTGGTACCGTTTCAAGAAGGATGTATTCATAAAAGCCTCACTTCGTAACATCTCGTGTCGTGTCTGAACCAGTTTGCAACTCATCCGCCCTCCTCGCAGCCTTCCGGTCCACTGCGTGCGAGGCTGCTAGGAGCCTTTAGCGGAGGAAAGCCGGATCGAGATTCGAGCCATGAATCATCGTGTGGCAGTCGATACAGGGCGTTACGTCGCTCGACTGGGTCCACGTGAAGTTATGGATCGCGTTCGTCGCTACCATGCTGTGGCACTGGTTGCAGAGCACATTGATGGTCGGCACGTTCAACAGCCGAGCGTTCTGCGAGCCGTGCGGCGTGTGGCAGGCGAGGCAACCCTCACCCTTCACCGCGGCATGCTCGTAGACCCACGGTCCTCGCTTCTCCATGTGGCACTTGGTGCAAATCATGTTCTGATCGACAGTCGACCGGAGGTTGCTGTTTCCGAAGGTTCCGTGAACATCGTGGCAGTCAGTGCAATTCACGGCGCCCTCGTTCACCTTGTGATGAAAAGGCATGGAGAACTGCGGCTTCACGTCGGTGTGGCACTGGAAGCAGAGCGCGGGCTGCGGCGCCTTGAGCAGCGACTCTTCCTTGCTGCCGTGAATATTGTGGCAGCTGATGCAACTGACACCCGCCTTGGCGTGCGGTGAACGCGCAAAATCAGGGTGCACGCCAGAGTGGCAGCCCAAGCACTTTTCATCCACTTCCTTCGTCGAGGCCTTGGCGGGGTTGAAGATCTTGGTCACGTCGCCGCCACCGGCCACGTGTTCGCTACCCGCACCGTGACAGTTTTCGCAGGTCACGCCCTCGTGGTTTCCCGGCATCAGGGTCATTTTGGTGTGGGGGTTCGAGGCAAACTTCTTGGACACCTCGTCGTGACAGGTGGCGCAGGTGTCTGAGCCCACAAAATCAGCGTGCGCGGCCCCGTTGGAGGGCGCTTCAGAGGCTTTGGCTCCCTGCGCCTGAGCAGCCAGCGCCGTAGCGCAGATCATGCCTGTGCCGAGCAGTAACATCAAAAACACTCGCAGTCCCGAAAGCCTCCCGGGAGCCGCACCGAACATCCGCGTTACCGGCCTATTTGTATGCATGCAAAATACCGCCTTGATAAGAACTTCCTGGCATAACTTGAAACCAACCTCAGCAGCCATTCCGCGCTGAATGTGGTGTCTTCTCCATGTGAGCGCGAGCACCGCCGATACCCATTGGCGGTCGCTTGCCGGTGTGGAGCATCACCACATGCACGTGAGATTACGAGTTTGTCATATTCATGAGCGGTGATGTCCGTCACACGCGATGGGACGGCGATTTTGGGCACGGAACGCCCTTTGCACGAGCGGTTTGCCTGTTCTCAAGTGATCGGGATTGCATCCTCTCCATCACAGGCACTTGTCATGCCTACGAGAAACGTGAGGCCCATCACATCCAAAGCTACTCCGGCTCAAGCAAACTCAAGCTGGATGCCTGCATCCCCAAGGATCGGCGGGCATCTTGGCCTCAGCCGCAGCTCGTGCAGAGAGAAAGATGGCTCGGGATCGGCGGGAGGGCGGGTCGCATCGATAGAGAACGGAAGAAGACGATGGCGGACACGCAGTTCACATTGGAAGAGCAGCCCCGGCCAAAACATTTGGGCCGGTCGTCACCCATGGGTTGCGCAGCTTGCGCCAATCGCCGCCCCGGCTGGTTTTGCTCACTGGGTAGCGCCGTTCTGGCCGATCTGGAACTTGCCACCAGCACCATTTCATTGCCTGCGCAGGCTTCGCTCTTCGCACAGGGCGAAGATGCCCGCTGCCTCTATCTCATCTGCAGCGGCTATCTCAAGCTGACCGCCGGCCGCCCGGAAGACCGGCACATGATCGTGCGTGTCGCCGGCCCCGGCTCCATGCTGGGCCTGTACGCAGTGCTTTCGCACGGTGTGTATGAGGTCACCGCGGAGTCGCTGACACCGGCCCAACTGCGCCCTGTCGAGCGCGAGCGGTTCCTCACCTTCCTGCGCAGCCACAAGGAAGCCCAGTTGCGCGCCGTGCAGTGCATCTGCCAGGAGTACCGTTTCGCATTGCAGGATGCCTGCCGGATTGCGCTGGCCGAGACCGTGGCCGCGCGCCTGGCGCGGCTGCTCATCGAACTGTCGCATCAGATCGGCGAGCACACTGAAACCGGCGAGTACCGCTTCCCATTGCTGCTGACGCACGAAGAGATGGCCTCGATGACCTGCACCACGCGCGAAACTGTCACCCGCACCCTGGGCCAGTTCCGCAAGGAAGGCTGGATCTCCATCGAAGACTCCATCTTGACGCTGCACAATCCCGACCGGCTGCAAAGCCTGCTGTAAAAAAGCGGCGTTAGCTGCGCTAGCCCCGTTCACTCCGCTTCTTCCTTACGAGCCCGCCCTTTTTCGCACTCTCCGGCCGCTTTCCCGAGTCCAAGAGCTATCATTTTGAAAGAGCCATCCTTTTTGAGGGTTGGAGCCTATTCTGCGTATGAATCGCTATCTTGCCTGCATTTTTGCCATTTTGCTTGCGTGCGGTGTTGCCGCTGCCCAAACCCCTTCTTCCGACGTGGCTGCCCCTGCCCCTCCGGCGGCTGCCGAGCCGGGCGTCACCACCACCGTCAGTCCCGAGGTGGCGCAGTTTCAGAAGATTGAAGACGGCTGGTCCGACGCCGTCAACCGGCGCGACCAGTACGGGCTGGAACTGGTGCTTTCGCCTTTGTTTGTGGACGTCTCAGCACAGGGCGACGTCTCCACGCGCAACCAGCAAGTGGTGCAGGTGATCAGCGGCCAGGACAAGTCGTTGTACCTCACGCAGAAGGTGATCACCGTGCGCATGCTGGGCGATATCGCCGTGGCCAATGGCACCTATACGCTGCACCACAGGGTGAATTCTGCAGAGGTGGACGAGAAGGGCGTGTTTACGCACGTGTTTGAGCGCGTGCGCGGCGGCTGGCTGTGCATCAACTCGCAGCGCACCGTGCTGCGCCAGGACGGCAACAGCAAGCAGAAGAGGCCGTCCCCGGCCGAATCGCCATTTCACATCCCATTCCTCACCAAGGGCGACAAGGGACCGCAATAAAAGCCAGGGGCGAGTCATGCCCATCCGCTTTGATGACAAGTTTTTGCTGAATCAGGAAGGCTTCTAGGGTCTGCAGACCCTACAGCGCTGCCAGCGCCTCGGCCTGCGTGGGAAACAATCCCGCGTACTTGGTGATGCCCACCATGGTAAAGACCTTGGTGAAGTGCGTTGAAAGGCCGAAACAGTACACCTTCTGGCCCGTGTTCGCGGCTTCGATGAGGAGTTGAATCACCAGGGCGATGCCGCTCGAGTTGATGTAATCGACGCCCGTGAAGTCCAGCAGGACGAGCTTGGTGGTCTCCTTGGGCAGCGACTGGTATGCGCCCAAGACCGCATCTTTCGATGTGCTGGCGATATCGCCCTCAAAGCGGAGAACGGCAACTGCATGGCCGGATGGAGCGGTTAGCTGGTCAACACGGGATTTGGTGTCGGATTGCACTTTTCGATTTCCTCCGCATTCTTTCGAATTGTGGGCTTGCGTTACTCCGGGTCTTTATCCAGCTTAATCAGCAACCGCACATAACTGCTTTTTCCATCCAGGCCGGTCACCCACTCCGCTTCATCAACCAGAGCCTGAATGAGGAACATGCCCATGCCGCGCGGGTCTTCCTCGCCGTGCATCTTGCGATCGATATCCGGCTTTGCCGGTTTCTTGCCGATTCCGGTGCCGTCGTCGATCACCTTCACTTCCAGGGCGTCGGGTTCGGCGCGCAACACCACGCCCACCGAAAGCTTCTCGTTGAGCCGGTTGCCATGCTCGATGGCATTGATGCAGGCCTCGGCGACCGCGGTTTTCAGATCCTCGATACGGTCGTCGGGAAAGCCCATCAGCTTCGCTACCGCCGAGGCCGTACTCATGGCCACTTTCTCGTAGCCCAGGCGCGTAGGCAGCCTTACTTCCACCGTAGCGGTCTTTAGCTCGTTCATCCCGGCATCTCCGCCGCATCCGATCCGTGGCATAGCGCCAATGCGGTCATGTCGTCTGTCTTTGGGCCGCCTTCGGCAAATGCTTCAATGGCCGTCCACAATGCATCGAGAATACCATCGGCCTTCCGCGATGGGCACTTCAAAAATTCATCCAAAAGCCTTTCCGGCCCAAACTCCTCATCGCCTCTGAAGACCTCGGTCAACCCGTCGGTATAGAAGAGCAGCCTGGCTCCGGGCGGAAAACTGCACCTTTCGCTGGTGTAGCTCATGCCGGGCAGCAGGCCCAGCGGCGTGCCGGCGGCGTTGAACTGGTACGGCTCTTTGCCGGGTTCGATCAGGAAGCCGGGATTATGGCCGGCGTTGACGACTTCAAGCTCGCCCGCCTCAGGATGCAGGCGCAGGAAGATCGCCGTCACATAGCGGTGCCGCGCCTCTTCGCCCTCGGCCCAGTGATGCTGGTTCATGCGCGTAGCCAGCTCGTCGAGCGGCATTCCCGTCACCGCCATGCCGCGAAACGCCGCGCGGAAGCCCATCGACATGATGGCCGAGGCCAATCCCTTTCCGGCCACGTCGGCCACAGCCATCAATAAACTGCCGTCGGGCTGCTCCACAATGTCGAGATAATCGCCGCCCACTTCGTAGCAGGCGTCGGAACGGAAGGCCAGCGAATACGCGGGAATGTCGGGCAGCGCCTGCGGCAGCAGCGAGCGCTGAATGCGCCGCGCCGCCTCCAGGTCCTGGTGAAGACGCGCGAATTCCACGTTGCGCTTGTGGTTGCGCGCATTCTCGAGCGCCACGGCGGCCTGCAGCGCCAAACCGTCAAGGAAATCGGCTTCGTAGAGCGTCAACTCTCGCCCTTCGGGAGACGCGACCAGCAGTTCCGTCATTTTGTTTCCGTCGCGATCGGTGAGCGGATAGATGAGCAACCCCTCGCCGTCGGCCGAGGCATCGCCGTATGCCAGCCCGGTGCCGGTAAACGCGGCCCCCGCCATCTCCAGTTCGCGCACCACAATGCGCAGCACAGACTCCAGCACCTCTTCCTCGCGAATGGTGGAGTGCACCTGGCGCGAGGCCTCAAGCAGCGCCTGCAAGCGCGCCACCTGTTGCTGTAGTTCGATTGTCTCGCCGCCTGCCGCAAGCTGTGCGTCCGCCATCGAACCCCCGTGGAATCTCAATGTAGCATGGCGGAATGACCCCTGTGCCTAAGAGTGGCTTAATATCGATTCCATACAATTCCAGAAAACGCGGAGGTGGCAATGGTTGACCAGACACGAATCGTGGCACGCGCCGTATGGATCGGATTCTTTAGCTGGCTGATTCCGCTCGTGATCTCATTTCTTGTTTTCCCGTTGAAGAGATCCAACGCCCCGCTGTTCAGCTCGCTGATGTACCTGGTGGTTCTGGCCACTACGGGAGCCTTGCTGCATTTCTATTTCCGCAAACGCAGCGTCTCCGTGCGGGAGGCGGGTTTGGTGGGAGCTCTCTGGATGGCCATCAATCTCATCCTTGATTACCCGATGTTCGCCTTCGGGCCGATGAAGATGACTCCGCTTGGCTACTACTCAGAGATTGGCCTCGTCTACCTGACGTTCCCGGTGTTCGCGATTCTGGCGGCACGGCTCGTAAAACCATAAGCCTTTCGCAAATGGGTCTCCGGCCGGCCGGAGGCGTCGGGCACACATATGGTATTGTCGAACGTAACCCGCACCTGAGAGTGCCGGGGCTTCCCACACGTCCCAACGATCAATTGGCTTGATTTTTTCGTCGCGTGATTTCACCCGACGCGCTTTTCCTTTTTTGAGCGGGGCGGCAAGCGTGGGGCAGAAGCTCTATTTCCAACGAAAGGCGAAGGTATCCCGATGAATCCGACCCGCGAATCCGTTGACGCCAACCTTGTCCTGACGCTGGAGGAGATCGCCAACCTGGCAGAGGAAGAGGGCAAGCCGGCCGATACGCTGATGAACGTGGTGGCGCTGATCGCCGCGCGTTTCAGAACCGATGTCTGCTCGGCCTATCTGCTGGAGCCGGACCGGTCGAACCTGGTGCTTGCCGCGACCCTGGGCCTGCATCCGCGCTCCATCGGCACACTTCGCATGCCGTTGCATGAAGGCCTCTCCGGCCTGGTCGCGGAACGGTTGCTTCCGGTGGCCGTGGCCGATGCGCCAGAGCATCCCCGCTACAAGTACTTCAAGGAATCGGGCGAAGACGAGTACCACTCGTTTCTCGGCGTGCCGTTGATCGACCGCGGCGTGCTGCAGGGAGTGCTGGTGGTGCAGACCAAGGAGCCGCGCGTCTTTCGCGAACCGGAGATTCGCATGCTGGCGGAAGCGGCGAGCCAGGTGGCGCCGGTGGTGAGCGAGGCGCGGACGCTGGACCGCTTCATCGCCCCGGCGCAGGAAAAGCTGTGGGAGCTGGCGCGCAACGTGTGGTGGAGCTGGGACCAGGAATGTGTGAGCCTGTTTCGCGACCTGAATCCGGTGCGCTGGCGCGAGCTGAATCAGAATCCGATTGCGCTGCTGAACGAGATTCCGCTGGGCGAGATTGAACGGAGAGCCGCGGAGCTCGCCTTGCACAGCCGCATCAACTACGCCTACCGGCGCCAGCAGGAGTATCTGAACGACGACCGCACCTGGGGCGCAGGCCATGCGGGCGTGCTGCGGCCCCGGCCCGTGGCCTACTTCTCCGCCGAGTTCGGGCTGCACGAGTCGCTGCCGATTTACTCCGGCGGCCTGGGCGTGCTGGCCGGCGACCACATCAAGAGCGCGTCGGACCTTGACATTCCCCTGGTCGGAGTCGGCCTCTTCTACGGGCAGGGCTACTTTTTGCAGCGGCTCGACGAAAAAGGCTGGCAACGCGAGGAGTATCTGGAGACCGACATCGGCCAACTCCCCATGCAGCCGGCGATCGGCGTGAACGGCGAGCCAGTGGTGGTGGAGATGGCCACGCGCGGCAGCTCGATTCGCGCCAAGGTGTGGCGGGTGCGGGTGGGCCGCTGCGATCTTCTGCTGCTGGACTCGAATGTGGCCGGGAACGCTCCGGAGGATCTGGAAACCACCTCGCGGCTCTACGGCGGCGACGCGCGCACCCGCATCCGGCAGGAGCTGCTGCTGGGCGTGGGCGGCTATCGCGCGCTCAAGGCCATGGGCATTACGCCGGGCGTTCTGCACTTGAACGAGGGCCACAGCGGCTTTGCGGTCTTCGAGGCCATTCGCACGCGCATGGAAGAGGAGGGCCTGGATTTTTACGCGGCCGCGCGGCAGATTCCCCGCGAAGTGATCTTCACCACGCACACGCCGGTACCCGCGGGTCACGACCGGTTCAGCCCCGACCTGATTGAAGAGCACCTGGGACCGCTACGCGACGAGATGGGCATCTCGCACGAAAACCTGATGGGCTTCGGCCGCGAGCATCCCACGGAATACGGAGAGCCCTTCTGCATGACGGTGCTGGGCCTGAAGCTGGCGCGGCGTGTGAACGCGGTAAGCTCGCTGCACGGCGAGGTTTCGCGCGCCATGTGGAGAGGTCTGTATCCCGACGGCCCGGAGGACGCGGTGCCCATCGGCCACGTGACGAATGGCGTGCACGTGCCATCGTGGCTGGCGCCGCAGATGCGCCGCCTCTACGATCGCCATCTGGGCGTGGGCTGGCAGCGCGAAAGCGGCGAGGCGCACACCTGGGAGGCGATTGAGACCGTCGACGACGGCGAATTGTGGGAGACGCACCTCAGCCTGAAGGGGCAGCTCTTCAACTTCGTGCGCCGGCGCGCGCGAGAGCAGGCTGAGCGCCGCGGCGAACCGGAGCAGACCCTGAAGCGGCTCCACAAGTTGCTCTCGCCGGACGCGCTGACCATCGGCTTCGCGCAGCGCTTCGCCACCTACAAGCGCGCCAACCTGTTGCTGGCCGACATGGAAGAGCTGGCCAAGATGGTGAACGACGCCAACCGGCCGGTTCAGTTTGTTTTTGCCGGCAAGGCGCACCCGCACGACGAGCCCGGCAAACGCGTGCTGCAGCAGATCGCGCAGATGATGCGCAACTCCGACTTTGCCGACAAGTTCGTCTTCATTGAGGACTACGACATCAACGTGGGCCGCTACCTGGTGCAGGGCGTGGATGTGTGGCTGAACAATCCGCGCCGTCCGCTCGAGGCTTCGGGCACAAGCGGCATGAAGGTGGTGCTGAACGGCGGCCTGAATCTCTCCATTTTGGATGGATGGTGGGCCGAAGCCTACGACGGCCTCAATGGCTTTGCGATCGGCACCGGCAGAACCCACTCTGACATGCATGTGCACGACAAGCGCGACGGCGAAGCGCTCTATCGCGTGCTTCTCGACGAAGTGATTCCGCTCTATTACAGCCGCGACCACGACGGCCTGCCGCGCGGCTGGATCAAGCGCATGAAGCGCACCATCCGCACGCCGGGATGGCGCTTCAACGCCGACCGCATGGTGATGGATTACACGTCGCAGTGCTACATTCCGGCGGCGGGCGGGACATCAAGCGAAGTGCGCACGCCGGCGTAAGAAACGATGCAGCCAGCGCAGTCCGCTAGCTCACCAGCTCCATCTCTTTGAGCGATTCTGCATACGGTGCGCGCAACACGCCGCGCTCCGTAATGATGGCCGCGATGTACTTCGCAGGCGTCACGTCAAAGGCCGGGTTGCAGATGCCCACGCCGTCGGGCGTGACCTGCCTGCCGGCGTGATGCGTCACTTCCTTCGCCGGGCGCTCCTCGATGGGGATCTGGTCGCCGGTAGCCGTGGCGAGATCGATGCTGGACCATGGCGCCGCAACATAGAACGGGATGCCGTGTTCGCGTGCCAGAATGGCGACGTTGTACGTGCCGATCTTGTTGGCGGTGTCGCCGTTGGCTGCGATGCGGTCTGCGCCCACCACTACGGCCTGGATGCGTCCCTGCCGCATCAGGCTGGCGGCCATGTTGTCGCAGATGACCGTAGTGGGAATGTGGTCGGCCATCAACTCCCACGCGGTGAGCCGTGAGCCCTGCAGGAACGGACGGGTCTCGTCGGCGTAGACGTGGACCTTTTTGCCGCGCTCGACCGCCGCGCGGATGACGCCCAGCGCCATCCCATAACCGCAGGAGGCCAGCGCGCCGGCATTGCAGTGCGTCAAAACGCCGCCCTCTTCAGGCATCAATTCGGCGCCAAACGCGCCCATCTGCTTGCAGGCGGCGATGTCTTCCTCGTACATCCGATGCGCCTCGGCCAGAAGTTTTTCCTGGATTTGGACGAGGGGCGTGCCGGAGGCTAACAGGGTCGCGAATACCGCCTTCATGCGGTCGATGGCCCAGAAAAGATTGACGGCCGTGGGGCGGGTTGCGGCCAGACGGGCACAGATGCGCTCGAACTCCGGAGCAAACTCCTGCGCTGTCCGCGCTTTGGTGTTTCTTGCGCCCAGGGCGACGCCGTAGGCCGCGGAGACGCCGATGGCCGGCGCGCCGCGAACGACCATGGTGGTGATGATGTCGGCCACCTGTTCGTAAGTTTTAGCGAGCACATAGCTCTCTTCGAGCGGGAGCTTGGTCTGATCGAGGAAGCGGACGCCCTCGGGGGTCCAGGTGAGGGTGGGAATCATGCTCTTCCAGTGTAAATCGGAAAGGGTTCAGGGGTCAGGTTTCAGGTGCCAGGCCCGGCTCGCCGAAAACGCAAGTCCAAAGGGCTGCTCCATGCAATGGCGCTGGACGCCACCCACCCGCGGTGCGTAAAGTGGTTTCGGCACCTTTCAAGCGTCTTTTCTACATCCTGCGGAGGAAGAACTTCTATGGCATCGCGCTCCACACCCGCGGCTGCGCCCAGTACGCCCAATTACACGGTTCCGTTCATCATCGTCACCGGCCTGTTCTTGATCTTTGGATTTCTGACCAATCTGAACAGCAATCTTTCGCCGAAGCTCGAGGATATCTTCCATCTCAGTCACGCCTGGTCGAATCTGGTGACAACCTCGTGGTTCTTTGCCTACCTGGTCTTCTCGGTTCCCGCGGCCAAAGTGATTGAGGCTGTGGGCTACAAGCGAACCATGGTGATTTCGCTGTTCGTGATGGTGGTGGGCGCTCTGCTCTTCGTGCCTGCAGCCAGCATGATCAGTTTCCCGTTCTTCCTCACCGCCAGTTTCGTGCTGGCCACGGGCGTTTGCGGACTGCAGACCTCGGCAAATCCTTACGTTTCGATCCTTGGCCCGGAGCACAGCGCTCCGGCGCGGCTCACCCTGGCGCAGGCATTCAATTCACTGGGCACGGCCATGGCCCCGATCGTGGTTGGCGTATTCATCCTGACCGATCCTGCAAAGGTGAAGAGCCAGGCGGCCATCGCGCACACCGTGCAGGGGCCCTATATCGCCATTGCGTGTGCCCTGCTCGCGCTGGGCTTCATCATCATGGGGATGCATCTGCCGGCCATCACCGGGACGCGCGATTTCCGGCCGGCGAAGGATGGCGACGCGATCGCCGGACGCAGCATCTGGACCTACCGGCACACGGTGCTGGCCATGATCGGCATCTTCCTCTATGTCGGTCTCGAGATTGCGTTGGCCGCCAACGCCATCAAGTTCTTCGAGACGCAGGGGAGCGCGATCGACGACTACCTGCGCTGGGCGCAACCGTTCGCTCATGCGGTCAGTGGTCTTTATCCGCAAGGGATCGGGGAAAAGGAAGTTGTCGCCGTGCTGGCCTTCTGCTATCCCCTTGCCATGATGATCGGCCGCTTCGCGGGAACCGTGCTGATGAAGTCCATCAAAGCCCACAAGTTGCTGGCCTTCCTCGGCGTTTTGGGCGTTGCCCTGCTGGTAATCGGGATGTTTTCGACGGGCCACCTCGCCATCTGGAGCTTGATCCTTTGCGGCTTCGCCAACTCCATCATGTATCCCACGATCTTCGCACTCGGCATCGCCGAACTGGGACCTTTGACCAGCAAGGGCTCGGGCGTGATCACGATCGGCAATTTCGGTGGAGCAGTGATTCCGCCGCTCTTTGGGCTGATTGCCGACAAGACGAGCTATCAGCACGCATTCCTGCTGCCCATCGCCTGCTACCTTTTCATGACCTATTACGGTGTTTCGGGATACAAGCCGGAGCGCTAAAGCATTTCTCCTTCAGATGTGTTCTGAAGCCTCAACTCTCAAGTTGCGATTTCCTCAAGAAATCGCAACTTTGCACGCCCCTCAAGAGGGCTACGTTTGAAGGAGAAATGCCGAAGGCTGCAGCTTAGGTTGTCTTCAGCATCCTTCCGTCAGGCCCTCCGGCGCACCGGAGGGCTTGCTGTTTTTGGGCGTTTGCTCGAGCGTGCGAGGCAGAAACGGGCGGTCACAAAGGGTGATTCGGGGCGTCGAGCCGCCGCGAACCTGCCCCAAACCGCGACAGAGGTCTGCACCGCTCCGCGACAGGGATTGCCGCGCATCGCAACACGGTTTGCACGCGAGCGCGACAACCTGAATCGGCCCGCAGCAAAAGCGGCCGCAGGGAAACTTAAAAAATATGACTAAAGTTATTCCGGCCGGGACCGATGAAGGGGGTGGATGCGAACAGGTCCATCCGGAAAACGCGGCCGCTGGAACTCTTCGATCAAGGCGCCGCACGATGGGCCGGGCACACGGCATCCGAGAAGGAGTTGATCCCATGGCCCTCGGTGTTTTGAACAATCTGTCGGCGATCTACGCTGAGAACAATCTCAACAATACGAATGCCAGCCTGCAGACAGTGCTGCAGCAGTTGTCGTCGGGGTCGCGTATCAACTCCGGAGCGGATGACGCGGCCGGCCTGTCGCTGGTGAACGGCCTGGCGGCCAACTCGGCGGCGCTCACGCAGTCTGAGACCAACGCCACGGAGGGCGTGGGCCTGCTGCAAGTGGCCGACGGCGCGCTGTCGCAGGTGACGAGCCTCCTCAACCGCGCCGTCACGCTGGCCACCGAGGCCTCGAACGGCACACTCAACAGTTCGCAGGAGTCCGCGGCCAACCAGGAGTACCAATCGATTCTCTCCGAGATCAACAACATCGGATCAACGACTACCTATAACCAGAACCAGGTCTTCACCGGCTCGCAAGCGGGCGTGTCCATCTACACGGGCGATTCGTCCTCTACCGGCTCATCGAGCGACAATCTGTTTTTCGCCAAGCTGACATCGGCCAGCGTAGGCGATGCAGGCGGTTCGGTGGAGCAGAGCAGCACCGGCAAGTTCATCGACCTCTCGACCGACGCGGCCGGACCGGTCCTGAACAAGCCCGCCACGCAGAGCGATGCCATAGCAGGCAACCTGATCTTTACCATCACGAATCCCGACGGGACCACCAGCACCCTCACGACCTCGGCGGCCACCGTGAGCGGCCTGATCGCGGAGATCAACAAGGACGGCATTCCGGGCGTGTCGGCCAGCTTTACCACGGCGGCCGCGGTGGGCGACGGCGCTGTGGCCGGGGGCGACACCGGAATCCTGCTCACGAACACCAACAGCAACGTTAGCATCGCCTATTCCGTGGCCGCCGCGGGACCGCCGGCCACTGTTGCCTTCGAGGACACAACCACAGCTGAGACTCCGGCGGCCTTCTTCACGAGCAACGATGCAACAACGACCATCAGTTATGTGCCTGCCGGTGGCGGCGACCAGACCGCAGACCTGTTGAATACCAACCTGACCACGCAGGGCAACGCGCAGAATGCGGAGTCGGTGCTCAATGACGCCATCACCTTAGTGGCCGCGCAGGATGGCTATATCGGCGCGCAGATCAACACGCTCAACTCCATCAGCCAGGTGATGAGCACGCAGCAGGAGAACGTGGTTTCGGCGCAGAATGCGGTGCAGGCCACCGATTACGCCTCGGCAACCTCGAACATGTCGAAGTACGAGATTCTCAGCCAGACGGGCATCTCCGCCCTAGCGCAGGCCAACAGTGTGCAGCAGGAAGTCCTCAAGCTGTTGCAATGAACAGAGCTTCGTAAGACTGCAGTACCTTCAAGACAACCCAGGGACAGGGCGGCGGCAGGGCGCGAGCTTTGCCGCCCACTTTTTTGAAAACAGGGATTAGGGATTAGGGTCCAGGGATTAGGAAACGGTCACCTACACCTGAAGTTTTTTCATCAAGGCGACGAGCATGCGGCTGACCTCTCCGGTTAAGTCCTCAGTGGGTTTTCTTGAGATGCTCTCACCGAACTCCAGTCCGGTCGCGATAATGAGTTGAGTTTGCAGTTCGCAGATCGATCCTCGCGCATGACCGAGGAACTGGATGTGTTCCCCTGCTGGACCGGCCATAGCCTTCTGCGATATTGCTGGCCACGGACACCGCTGCCCGCCGAAGTTGATTGGTGAGACCGAAGCGTTCCGATTCCGGGAACTTGAAGGTGAACTTGTAAACAGCGAGGCTTAGTTCCACCGCGCGCTGCCAGACAATGAAGTCCTTGAACGACGCTCCCATGCAGCTATCTCCTCTTGCAGCACAAGGATTTGCTTTCTAATCCCTGGTCCCTAATCCCTAATCCCTGTTTTCTCCCATTCCCCAGTCGTCAGGTACTCGTCCATCGCCTTCGCCGCCTTGCGGCCGGCGCCCATGGCGAGGATGACGGTAGCGCCTCCGGTGACGATGTCGCCGCCGGCAAAGACGCCGCGCTTGGAGGTGCGCATGGATACGGGATCGGCCAGGATGTAGTTCCACTTGTTCGTGGCAAGGTCAGGAGTCGTGCTCTGGATGAGAGGATTGGCCGTGGTGCCGACGCCGATGATGACCACGTTGGCGGGAAGGACGTACTCCGAGCCCGCGATCGGCGCCGGACGGCGGCGGCCGCTCTCGTCGGGCGCGCCTAGCTCCATGCGCACGCAACGCGCGCCGGTGAGCCAGCCGTTTGCGTCGCCCAGAAACTCGATCGGGTTGGTCAGCATGCGGAATTCGATGCCCTCTTCACGCGCATGCTTCACTTCTTCAACGCGTGCCGGCATTTCGGATTCAGACCGCCGGTAAACCAGGGTGGCCGTCTTCGCGCCCAGGCGGCGCGCAGTGCGCACCGCATCCATGGCGGTATTGCCGCCGCCCACCACGATCACGTCGCGGTCGCGACAGTCGTAGATGGGCTCATCGAACTCCGGGAAGCGGTAAGCGCGCATCAGGTTGGTGCGGGTGAGGAATTCATTGGCCGAGTAAACGCCGTTCAGGTGTTCGCCGGGCACGCCGAGAAACACTGGCAGCCCCGCGCCGGTGGCCACAAAGACCGCGTCGTACCCCTCGACGCGCATCAGCTCGTCGAGTGTCACGCTCTTGCCTACCACTACGTTGGTCTCGAAGTCGACGCCCATGCGGCGCAGGTTATCGACCTCTTCCTTCACGATGGCTTTGGGCAGCCGGAACTCGGGAATGCCGTAGACGAGAACGCCGCCCAGCTCGTGCAGCGCCTCAAAGACGCGCACGCGATGGCCCTTCTGGATCAGGTCGCCCGCGGCGGAAAGCCCCGCCGGACCGCTGCCCACAATGGCCACGCTCTTGCCGGTGGGAGGAGCAATGGTGGGCAGGCCCAATTGCCCGCTCTGGCGCTCGAAGTCGGCGATGAAACGCTCCAGGTTGCCGATGGCGACGGGATCACCCTTCTTGCCCAGCACGCATCCGCCTTCACACTGGCTTTCCTGCGGGCACACGCGGCCAGTGATGGCGGGCAGTGCATTGTCCTCGCGCATCTTCGCGGCCGCGGCCAGAAAATCGCCCGCGTAGATGAGCTCCACAATCTCTTTAATCTTGACGCCGACGGGGCAATCAATCTGGCAGCCGGGCCGGGCGCATGCGATGCATCGCGTGGCTTCTGTCACAGCGGCGGCAGCGGCCAGCCCCTGGTTGACCTCTGCAAAGTTGTGCGCGCGCACCTCGGGATCAAGCTCAGGCATGTGAACCCGTGGGATCCTGATCCGTTCTTTTGCGGGAAGCGGATTGGCGTCAGACATGATGGCTCTCTCCCTGCGCTTCCAGCCCTTGCTTTTCGAGTTTCACCCTCAATTGCGCGCCTTCTTTCTCCTTCTTGGCCACTGCGGCGCGGTGTTGCGCGAGCTCCTCCTGCCGGTGCTGCTCAAACACTTTCAGCGACTGGCACTCCTGGCTGCGGTACATGGCATTGCGCTGCATGAGCACGTCGAAGTTCACCAGCGATGCATCGAACTCCGGCCCATCGACGCAGGCAAACTTGCTCTGATTGCCCAAGAGCACCCGGCAGCCGCCGCACATGCCTGTGCCGTCGACCATGATGGAATTCAGGCTGACCATGGTCTTGATGCCGAGCGGCGCAGTCACGCGGGCCACGGCGCGCATCATGGGCACGGGGCCCACGGCGAGCACAAAGTCCAGCTTGCGCCCGGCGGCCAGCAGCTCGTTGAGTTTCTTCGTCACCAGGCCCTGTTCGCCATAACTGCCGTCGTCGGTAAGAATGTAGGCCTCGTGGCTCGCGGCGCGCACCTCATCCTCAGAGATCACCATCTCCCGGCTGCGTGCGCCCTCGATGAAGATCACGTGATTGTCGGCGTCCTTCAGTGCTTTCGCGGTGGGCAGCGCCATGGCCGTGCCCACACTGCCGGCGACAATCGCGGCTGTGCCGTAGTTTCTGATCTCGGAGGCATGTCCAAGAGGGCCGACGATGAGGAGAATTGCGTCGCCCGCTTCGAGGCTGTTGAGCAGCGAGGTGGTTTTGCCCACGGCCTGCACCACAATGGTAACGGTTCCGGCCGCGGGATCGGCGCTTTTGATGGTGAGCGGAATGCGCTCGCCGTTGTCCTTCACGCGCAGAATGACGAACTGCCCCGGCCGCTGCTTGCGCGCGATGCGCGGCGCCGCGATTGTAAATTGCCGGATGTTGAGACCGGCGGTGCGGGCATCCACAATCCTGAACACAGCTCGACTCGTCCTTCGGCGGTATGCGTGCGCGCAGACTCAACGGACACACGCGCTCCTGAGGCAAAAATCCACTGGAGCACGCTCCCGGCCTGCTCGTTCAGCATTGATTATTCAGGAATTGTCTGCGATGGGGTGTGATGCGAATCACGTGGCGGAACGAACCCGGTAGGCTGGTTTCCCTTATTGCTGCCGCGCCTTCCAAAGCTGATACAGTCCCCAGGCCGCGAGCGTGGAATTGTCGCGGATGGCGCCATCGAGCATCATGCGCTCAAATTCGGCCATGGGAACGAAACGGGCGGTCAGATCGTGCTCTTCGGCGTCGGGCTCTCCCTTGGCCGGCGTGAGGCCGGTGGCCAGGTACACGTGTTGCCGTTGCCGGAGAAAGCCGTAAGCGATCCAAAGCGTTCCCAGGCGCGTAATGTGGGCGGCGTTCATGCCGATCTCTTCTCTGAGTTCGCCGCGCGCCAGCTCTTCGGGATTTTCGATCTCCATCTCCCAGCCGCCCTGGGGCAGCTCCAGCGCGCGCTCCTGAATGGTGTAGCGGAACTGCTCCACCAGCCAGATGCACTCTCCCTCGATGGGCAGGATGATGGCCGCATCGTGCTTCTCCACCACGCCATAGATGCCCTTTTCGCCGTTGGCGCGCAGGATCTCGTCCTCGCACACGCGCATCCAGTGGTTGCGGTAGACTTCGCGGCTGGAGAGTGTGGTGATGGTTCGGCCGGCACTGGGGCCGGCGCTGGCGTTGGCGGTGGAATTGGCCGGATGCATCGAGTCTCCTTCGCGGCCCGTGGAGCGCCGCTCGACGCACATCGAGCGTCAGGAGAAGAATACCGGGCGCGCGTAAACGGTGTGCAAATGGATGGATTGCGGCTTTGCGACGGCGCGGGTCCGGCACCGAGGGATTAGCAGTTCACCACCATGATGGAGCAGCCAGCGCGGGCGGGCCGCCATTTCACCAGGAACTCAGTGACAGCAGACGATTCCATGGTACGCATGGCTTCAAACTCGCCGTTCTTCTGGCTGTACACCAACACGCCGCGCTCGCTCAGTACGGCCAGCGCGGGAACACCTCTCTTGATGGGAACGCCGTATTTCTCGGCAATGTCGAGATTGGAGTCCATATAGCCGATGTTGATGTGCACCAGCACAAAATTCGCGTCGAGAATCGGCTTGTTCCGGGCGTCGTGGAAGTAAAGGTCCAGCACCTGGCAGTCGCCGCACCAGTTGCCGCCAAAATCGAGCAGAATGCGGCGGTGCGTTGCGGCACCAGTCTTGAGCGCGGTGGCCAGATCGGCCCGGGCCTGCGAGGGATCGGGATAAGTGTCATGGACGGCGGAGTTGGCCGTGCCGGCGGCAAGCGACAAGAGCGCCGCCAGAACAAAGAGCTTGACGGTCTTCATGGGGAAACCTCCGGGCTATTCTCAGGATGCCACAAGCGCGGTCCGGCGGACCATTTTGGGGACTTTGTGCGACAATATGGAATTGAGGAAGCGCGCCGAGCAACTGCGAGCGCGCGGAGGAATTATCGATGGGCGATCTACTTCAGCCATGGCACCTGATTCTGCTGGCGATCGTGGCATTTCTGCTGTTTGGCGCCAAGCGGTTGCCGGAGCTGGGTAAGGGATTGGGCGAGGGATTGAAGGGCTTTCGCGAAGGCATTCGCGGGATCACAGATCCACCGCCGCCCCCACCGGCGCCACCGACTCAACAACAGAACACGCCGCCTGCGCCACCTGCATCCAACGCCCCGGTCGAGCCGAAATAAGGCCGGTGGCACGATGGCACGCGGCTCCTGGAGCCCTTGCCGTGCCCGGCTGGCTCGATCACGGCGAAAGCATTCGACAGCGCCCTACAGCATCAGACAAACAGAACGGCCTGTGCGATCGCACAGGCCATGGTTTTTTTGAGCTGCCTTTGATGGCTCGCGCTTATTTGTATTCCTGCGCCGAGGGATAGTAGCCGGGCTTGGCCGTGACCACCACGTTGGGCCGGTCGACGCGCACGTCGATGGAGCGGTACTTGCCGTCGTAGATCGATTCGTGGCTCGCGTAAACCAGCGTGTACTGGTTGCGCGCCTCGTCGGCGATCTTGGCGTAGCTCTTCTCGATGTTGTTCACGCCGCGCTCTGAGAACATGTCGCCGCCGGTCGCAGCCACGTACTTGTACAGGATGTTGTCGTACGCCTCGAAGGGCAGATGGAAGCGATCGAGCCAGCCTTCGCCCCAGCGGGCCGACTCGCCCACCACCGTGGCATAGACGGCGATGTTGTTGGTTTGCAGGTAGCGAATGACCTCTTTCAATGTGGCCTTGCTGCCGTATTCCTTGCCGTCGGAGATCACGTAAATGACGCGCAGCCGGTCCTTGGGGCGCGTGGAAAGTTCCTTGGCCGCGCGCAGAATGGCGTCGTTGAGGGTGTGAATCTCCTTGGGGAGCTGGATGACGCCGTTCATCGCCGTGGAGCCGCCTTGCTGCAGGACAGGAGTGACGCAGTTGCCGTTCTCCGTGATGTTGCAACTGGCAAACGGGCCGCCGGTAACCGGCACCATGGGATCGGTACCGGTGGCCTGCGCCTCCGAGAGCACGAAAGGCAGGCGCTGGCCCTGCGCGCCGGTAAAGCTCGTCAGCTCTTTGGCCCCATTGGTGTAGGTGAAGACCGCGGCCTCGTCATAGGGCGTGAGCGCGCCCTGGATGGCGTTCAGCGACTCGTTCACTTCGCGCATGTAATTCGAGGGCAGAGTCTGGTCGATGACAAACGCAATCGATATCGGCCTTGGATCCACGCTGAATACGCGCAACGGCTCGCGCGAGTTGTTTTCAAACACCGTGAAGTCCCGCCAGGTGAGGCCGGCCACCGGGTTGCCTTTAGGGTCCTTTACCGTAACCGGAACCACGACTTCGGTCACCTGCGCATGAATGATGGCGTTCCGCGCATTTGCGCCTTCTAACGGCGCTGTATCCTGCGCGTTCGGCGGTGGGGGGGTCGCGGCGGGGGGCTGGCTGGCAGCAGGCGGAGGGGGCTGCTGCGGCTGGTTGGCGGAAGAGGACCCGCCGGGACCGCTCGGCGTCTCTCCGGCGCCCATTCCAGGCGTGATGGGCCCTTGCGTGCCCGGCAGCGCGGTTGGCGCTTGCGGGGTGGGTGCATCCGGCACAGGGGTCTGCTGTTGGGCCAGAACTCCCGATCCCAATCCAAAAGCGACAAGCGCTGCCAGCGCCGCGGCCCTTCCTCGAACGTTCACAGCCTCTTCATCCTCCCTCAAAACCTGTCGGCGCACACGTCAAGCCGCGCGAAAAACCACGGAACAGTCCGCAACTCACAGAGTATCAGACGCAGCAGAGGCGCGCGGGTTGCATGCCGGCCGGGAGATAACCCGTGTATGCTCTCCTGGAGGTCCGGTTTTCGTCTAAACGAATCAGAATGCGTCTCCGGAATGGCATTGTGGCCCTGGTAGTTGGCCTGCCGGCGTTCCCCGTGGCAGGTTGGGCCCAGCTTGCGCCTTCACCCGACGCGCCCCCCGTGAGCACCGCTCCCGCCCCACCGCCCGACGAATCACCTGTCGCCACCTTCAGGGTGAATGTGAACCTGGTGGACCTGTTCTTTACCGTCAAGGACAAGAACGGCAACCTGGTGCCGCATCTGAACCAACAGAATTGCAAGGTGGAGGAAAACAAGGAGCCGCAGACGCTCAAGAGCTTTGTGGCCGAGACCAACCAGCCGCTGACCCTGGGCATCCTGCTCGATACCTCGTACAGCCAGTCTCGCTTGCTGCCCATGGAACAGGACGCGGCCAGCCAGTTCATCCAGCAGGTTTTGCGCTCCAAGGATGAGGCCTTCGTGGTCTCCTTCGACGTGAATGTGGACCTGCTGCAGGACTATACCAACAGCCCACGCCTGCTGACGCACGCATTGAGCAAGGCGCAGATCAACGACGCCGGAGGCAACGGATCGGGAGGAGTTCCCGGACTGGGCGGCGGGCCGGTCCCAGTGAGCAATCCCAAGGGCACCTTGCTCTACGACGCAATCTATCTGGCCGCAAACGAAAAGATGAATCAGGAGACGGGCCGCAAAGCCTTGATCATCCTGACCGACGGCGAGGATCAGGGCAGCCGCGAGAAGATCGGCGACGCCATTGCCGTGGCAAATCGGAATAACGTGATCGTTTACGTGATCCTGTGCGCCGACCGCGCCTTTTACTGGAGCCAGGACGAGGGCTATTACGGCTACTCGCCCGCCAAACGCATCTCCGACGAAACTGGCGGACGGGTCATCGATGTGGGCAACAACGGGAACAAGCTGCAGGCCGCGTTCCAGCAGATCCAGGACGAGTTGCGCACCCAATACGTGGCCAGCTACACCCCCAGCAATACCAAGGCGGACGGCACCTTCCGCAAGGTCACGGTGGACTGCCATGGAGA
>Ga0326728_10001219_pt1 | contig 92215 bp, 81 predicted proteins | sample MB3enrmetagenome_FD_207602 | JGI IMG/M metagenome (GOLD analysis project Ga0326728, IMG submission 207602) | Lab enriched peat soil microbial communities from McLean, Ithaca, NY, United States - MB31MN | ecosystem: Environmental > Terrestrial > Soil > Wetlands > Peat | place: USA: New York... | reverse complement strand
TCACATAACTGAACACTGCCCCTTGCTGTTCGTCTGATCCTCGCATGCTTGCTTTTTTAGCAGCTTTGCCTGTGCATCTCCCAGCCTCAGCCTTGGTTCCTGCCGACTTTTTCCGCAGCCTGTTCAGTCGTGCCGATAAGCCGTTTATTTTTCCTTCCTGAGTCGGCTTTAGCCGGCGCCACAGTCGTTGCACTGCCTCACATCGGCATTGGTTCGGGCAGGGGATCAAACCCGGGCCGCACGTCGGGATCGTCACCCGGTTCCGGCTCGGGATCGGGTTTCGGTTCCGGCTTAGGATCGGGCTCGGTAGGCGGAATCGGCTCGCGATCGAGCTCTTTGGTCCTCATAGTTTCTCCACACTCTCGTGTTTTGATGCCGTTTGGCCACCTCTTTGGTTTGTGGTTGCCCAATTTTTCTCGCTAACCGAGTTTAAGATTATGATTGAACTAATTAATTAGTTCGAGAGGAGATGTCTTGAGCACCAGGAACGGTCGGGCGATTCCTAAGGCAATTTCCGCATTGACAGCGCGCACGCAATTCGGCCAGATCATGCGTCGTGCCTCTGAACAGCAGGAGCGGTTTGTCGTGGATAAGCGTGGTCAACCGCAGGTGGTCATTATGGGAGTCCGGGATTTCCTGAAGACGATCGTTCCCGAGCCGGAAGTGATGGCGGCAATCCGCACGGACGCCAGGCGCAGTGGCAAGTCAACTCTGACCATGCGGCAGATCGATCAGGAGATTGCCGCATATCGGCGCGAGAGAAAGCTGAGCAATGCCCCGCCCAAGCGTCGTGCTTGATACCAACGTGGTCGTCTCGGCGCACCTCAAGCAGAACGGCCTGGAGCGATTCGTACTCGACCTCGCACTCTCCCGCGCCATCGTACTTTACTTGTCCGAAGTAATCCTGGAGGAGTACGAGGGGGTGCTACGCCGATCAAGATTCGCCCTCGCTCCTCAACTTATTAAGGACTCCTTGCGGCTGATCAGGCAGGCAGCGACTCTGGTCCAACCGAAGCGGGTCGCCAATCTGCCTCGCGATCCTGATGACAACAAGTTTCTGGATTGCGCTGCCGAAGCGGGAGCCGATTACCTCGTTACAGGCAATAGGCGCCACTTTCCCAAGGTTTGGAGCGGGACACGAGTGGTGAACGCGCGCGAGTTGTTGCAGGAGCTAATTCCAATCCTGAAGGGTCGAGGAGATTAGGCTGTAGGAACGATCGGCTCCGGATCTTCCCTCTCCACTCGCTCGCCGATCACCAGCAGTAACGCGACCCACGCCGAGATCAGCAACACATACGCTAACGCAAAGCGAAATCCCGCGCTCCAGGCCTGCTTGTGGAGCGTGCTGAGATCGGGAATCCACCATACGAGTTTGTATGGCAGGTAAGCGCCGATGAGCAGAAGCACAATCACCCATAGCCAATAGACCGGCCGTTTCAACAGGCGCAGGGAACGCGACATTCGTTTGGCCTTGAGTCCCGCGGCAGCGACCGTGCTTCCGACCGGCAGCCAGATAAATGGCAGCAGCCAGATCACGAACCACAAGAGCCAGTCGGCGCTGTGATAGACCTGGCGCGGGCTGCCGAGTCGTAGGCCCTTCTGCCAGGCCCAGACGCCGAATTGCGGAACATAAATCCGCAGCGAGATCAGGCACCACTCCACAACCGCCAGCGGAATCACCCACAACACCAGCGCGATCATGTGCCGCAGCGCATGACGAAACGCGTGCCACACCGCATCGTGCTCGCAGAATTCGCCAACCCGGAAGTATGCGAACGATCCTGCGCGCAGCCACACTCCAAAGAAGATGACCACTAGCGCAAGGAGGCCGGACGCTGCCACTTGCCAGCCGTGCGCATCCGGCAACAGCAGCCAGAAGTAGAAACACGCCACCAGCGCGGCATTGCCGACGATGTTCAGCAACCACAACTTCGCCGCGCCTTTGTGCTTCGCGTTCATTTCACCGTCACCGAAATGGCATCGCTGGTTGAGAGATATTCCGGCTGATACATCGGTTGCACGCTGGTCGGGCTCACCCGGAAGACGCCGGGATTCACCACCTTCAACAGGTACACGTACTCATGCTGCCCCTGCGGGAAAAACATGTTGAAGAATGTAGTGCGGTCGTCGCGCAGCTCGCGATCGCTGAACCAACGTCCCCACCACGTCGGCTGCTCGTCCAGCGCATACAGATCGTCACGCGCAATCGACTCCGTGCCTGACGGAATCGGGTCCTCAATCATCAAATAGCTCCACGCATTGCCGCCGACGGTGATGCGCACCGCGAGCGTGTCGCCAACCTGCACCGGCCCGGAGAGCGGATCGAGGTGGTAGACGATCTTGCCGTTCTTCTGCATCGACGTCAGCTTGTAATACTGGCGCGCGGTGCTGAGTTGGAAGGTGCCGGCATTCACAACCTTCTTCTCGTTCGAGTAGTACTCGCCGCGCGTCGACCAGTAGAGGCGACCATCGCCCTTCTTCACGATGCGTACTTGATTCTCGCCTTGTGCGATCAATTGCGCCTCATTCAGCGTGACCGTTGTCGCGGACGCGAGCGCATCGTCGGCGGTGAACTTCTTGGTCGCAACACTCTTGCCATTCACCTCGATATCGACGCTGTAATTTGGCTTCAGCTCCTGCGTGCGCTCGAGATAATCGGTGAGGCCGTAGATGACCATCGCGGTCTGCTCAGTCGAATCCCAGTAATAGGCATCGCTGCGATGGCTGACCAGGTAGACGGCAGCTTTGGGAATCAGCGGGCTCGTCGGATCGGTGTGGTTGATGAGCTTGAGCGCGTACGCCGTCGATTGCGGCGTCGTGTCGCCGGCGTAGTCCATCAGGTAGTTCTGATCGCTCGGCCACCACGCCTGCGAGTCGTCCTGCTTGGCTTCGCCTTCGAGCTGCGTCGTCAGATCTTTCGTGCGACTGTCGTTGGCTGCCAGCATCGCGAGGCCGAGTGCAGCTTGACCGTAAGCCGTGAGTGTCGAGCGCTGCGACCACACCGAATCGATGACCTGCGCGTTGCTGTCGCTGCCGCTGAGCACGAGCGCGTAGGCCATGTAGGCGCGCAGATCGGTTCGCACCTTGGTCGACTTGTTGAACTCCGGCAGCAGCCACGCGCGGCCTTTGTCGATCGCGTCCTGCTTCACGTCGAAGCCTGCGGCTTTCGCCTGGCTCAGTCCGGCGAGGACATACGCGGTCATAAACGGATGGCTGTCGTCGGTCTGCCACCAGCCCCAGCCGCCATCGTCGTGCTGATAGTTGTAGAGGCGGTCGAGACCGGCCTGTACCTGCTTGTTCAACGTCGCGGGATCGATGTTGGACTTTACGCCGAGCTTCTTGAGTGCGTCGGCCACGAGCACATCGGGCAGGAAGCTCGACATCGTCTGCTCGGTGCAGCCGTAGGGATACGATGTGAGGTAGTCGAGCGCGGCGAAGACCGAGCCCGCGATCGACGGCATCACGCTGATCGTGAGCTTGCGCGTGCCCGGCTCGGCTGTGGTCGGGAAGGTAATCGGCTGCGATGTGTCGCTCGTACCCGCTCCCGCGATCGAGCCCGACTTCGACATTGCCAGCTTCACGCCGAAGGGTACCACCGGAAGCGTCAGCTCCATCGCATCGCTTTCGACATCGGTCAGCGCCTTACCGAGCACCTTGGCCGAATCGACATCGAGCACCTTGACGCGATAGTCGACTTTGACCAGCCCGCGCGTTGGGACATTGATGTTCTGCTGCGTGCCATCGAGCACCTGCAGCCCTTCGAACTGCATCGAGACTTGCGCGGTCTTATCGGTGGGCAGGTAGTTCTGCACGATAGTCGAAAGCGTGATCTCATCGCCGCGGCGGAAGAAGCGCGGCACCACCAGCCGAACCATGATGTTCTTGCGCACGATGGTGTTCTCGACCGCGCTACCGACCTTGGTGTCCTGCGTGACGCCGCGCGTGGTGGCGCGCCACGACGTAATCGCGTCGGGATAATCGAACTTCACCGTTGCCTGGCCGTTGCCCGCGGTGCGAACGTCGGCCACCCAGAATGCGGTATCGGGGAAGGCCTTGCGAATCTTTGGCTGCACCAGTCGTCCGGGCTTCAGTTGCGCCAGCGACTTCGACCGGCGCACGGCCGCGAGTTGCATCTTGCGATGGCCCGCCTGGCCGCTGAAGTAATAGCTGAGTGAGCTCTCGGTCGAGACCTGCGAATACACCTTGCCGTAGAAGGCGTTCAGGATGGTGCCGACGGTCTCCGGCTTGATCGCGTAGATGGCTTCATCGACCACACCCAGGCTGAACTCGGCGACCACCGGCTTGCCGCTGGAGTCGCTCGCCTTGATGGTGTAGCTGGCAGCTTCGCCCGGCTGATACTGTGGCTTCGACGGCACCAGTTGCACGTTGAGCTGGTGTTGCGTTGGCGGCACGCTGAAGCTCTTCGATCCTTCGTAAAACTTGTTGCCGCGAATGAAGGCCGCACCGACATAGAAGTTCGGCGCGTACTCCGGCCGAATGGGAATATCGACGGCGACGCTTCCGCCGTTGCTCTTGATGACCTGCCCAGTGTAGAGGCCGTTGCCTTCGGCGGTCACCAGCACCGACGCCGGCTCCTTGCCGGTGACGATCAGCACGTGCGCGGTGTCGCCGGGCTGATAGCTCTTTTTGTCGGCGACGATTTGTATCCGCTCCTGCTCGGCGCCGCTTAACCAGGAACCGCCGCCCGGCGCCCACAGATAGGCGTCTGCCTGGACATCGCGCTTCTCCGGAGTGGTTGCGGTGACGAGCACGCGGAACTCGCCGGAGTCGGGAATCGTCAGCTTGATCTGCGCTTTGCCGCTGGCATCGGTTTGACCCTGCGCGGTGGTGGTGACCGGCCCTGCGCCTTTGCGCCAGCTCCAAAAATTCATCTCCACGCGGAACGAAGTTTGTACCGGCCTCTTGTCGTAGTCCTGCGCGGTAATGGCGACGGTCGCGGTGTCACCCTTGCCGTAGACGTACGAGGTCGGCTCGGCCGTCAGATAGAAGCTGCCGTAGGTTGCCAGCGCGTAACCGTGCCCGGAAATCTCGCGATTGCCGGCGTCGGTAACGCGCGCCTCGATGCGATAGACCAAGTCCTGATGCTTGCTGTCGACGCGCGTCGGAACCGTGATCTGGAGTTTGCCGTCGGCGTCGAGCGTGCCGCTCGTTTCCTGCTCCTGATCGCCGCCGTAATCGTTGTCGTCGTTATCGGCGTTTTCGTCGCCGCCTCCGACCTCACCTCCGTTGTCCTGCGCCTGATCCTCGTCTTCGCCGCGTCCCATCGGCCAATAGGTCGACGTGTGCACCACCCACTTCACCTTGGCATTCGCGACCGGCTCGCCAAAGTAATAGCGCGCGTCGATGGTCGCCTTGATCGGCTGGCCCTGAAGCACGCGCGGCGTCTGTGCGGTGACCTTCACCGAGTACTCCGGCTTCTTGTAATCCTCGACAGAGAAATTCGTGCCGTCGACGTAGCTGTCGCCGAGGTTCATGGTGACGTTGTACGAGCCGAGCTTGGCATCCGAAGGAATCGCGTAATTCCAGTACGCCGTGCCCATGTCCGACAGCTTGATCGTCTGCGTCCAGATGGTCTCGTAGGTCTGCGGATCGCGCATTTGCAGGCTGAGCTCCTGCCCTTGCGGAATCGTGTAACCGCTGGCGGTCTGCGCGCGCACGATGGTCTTGAAGTGCACCGTGTCGCCCGGCCGATACACCGGACGATCGGTGTAGGTGTAGCCCTTCATCGTGCGATTAGGATCGTTGCCGAGGTTCCACGCGCCGGGCGTGTTGATGGCAAACTGCTCGGCGTTGACCGCCAGCACCGCGACGTTCTCCGGCTTGGTAGCGGTGATGGGCGTGTCGACCAGGCCTTGCTGGTCGGTGGGCTTCGCGGCAACTTCCTTCTGATCGACCCAGACCTTGACCGGAATGCCAGCGATAGGATCACCGCTGCGGCGATCAACGACGAAACTCATCAGGCGGCCGGTTCCGGCTTTCGTGATGACAGCGATATCGGTGATGATGACGATGGTGTAAGCGCGCAGCTTGCCGTCGGTCGCTTCGACCAGGTAGACGCCCTTGTCGGTTACAGGAACGGTGACCGTGACGCTCTCCCATCGCTCGTGCGCGGGCACGGTCCACTTCCACACGGAAACGACCTGCTGCTGATTGAGCACTGGGATTTGCGCGAAGCCTTCGACCTTCGGTCCTTTAGGCTGCTCACTTTCTCCCATTTGCCACAGGCGAATGGTGTGGCGCGAGTCTTCGGAGAATTGCGCGCGGATGAAATCGCGAATCCACGCCCAGATGCGGTGTTTCCACCCGTGAAATTTCTCCAGCCAGGTGTGGGCCTGCTTCGGCATCGCCGGACCTTGTCCGCCGAAGTTGTGCAGCTCCTGCATCTGGCTGAAAAACTTCACCGGATTGTTCACGCGATAGACGCGGAACTCGAGCTCCTTCACGTTGTGCGCGTTGACCGCGATCTCGGGCTTCTCGCCGGGAAGGAAGGTTTTTTGGCTGGAGAGCGAGAACCACGATTCGGTGTCGGTGTCCTGGGCGACCAGGGGTGCCGTGAACAATTGCAGTACGAGTAGGATGGCAATCGGGATAAAGACAATCGGGTGCCCCGTTCTAGCCATCTGTCGGCTAGGGCGGGGCAGTTCCTTGGTCCTGAAGCCTCCGCTCATCCTCGTGGTTTGCCCCACCCTGGCCAAACGAGGGCCAGAATGGTGCACCCATGTTGTGAAGATCTGCGACTCGCGCATCATTCGCCGCCTCGCAGAATGTTCCAGCGATAGACGCCGAGGAACGCGGGATTCGACGCGACCGGCCGCCAGCGCGCGTCAGGATAGTTCAACAGTTCGGCGATCGACAGCCGCTTGATCTGGCCCGGCGCCTTGCCATCCGGCCCAGTGTGATAAATCACGAACTGTTCGCTGCCCGGCTCAACCTGGCTGCGGCCGAGAAAGATCATTGCGTGAAACGGCATTCGCTCAGCTGGGTCCTGGCGGAAGAAGATCAGATCGCCGGGACGCGCGCGAGCAATGTTGCGTCCGATCGCAAATGTGTTGTGCCGCCACAACGTCTCGGCATCGGCGAACTGCGCGAACGCGCCGTCGCGAAGATCATCTTCGGCGAAGCGGCCATCGCGCACCCGAAACAGCTCAGCTCCCAGCGGCGTGAACGGATACTGATACTGCTGCACATCGCCCGACGCGGCCGGTGCGGGCAAGGCCGTCGCGTGCGACCATGTCGCATCGTGCTCGCGCAGGGCTTCGCGATAGGCAAACCGCAACAGCGCAGCACAGTCGTCGATCTCCGGCAGCGGCTTGCCGCGATAGTATTGCGATTCGGCCAGCAGCGTGAACCAGCGGCGAAACGCGAGCCGGTCGGCGGGATCATGCAGGCGGAGAAAGTCTGGCGTTCCGTCGCCGACCGCATCCGCATCGTCCGGTGTCATCCGCAGCGCGATTTCCTGCGGCACGGACCCGGGAGCGATGATTCGCAGCTTCGCATCGCCCGGAATTACGCCTGATCGCAGCGAGGCGGTTGCCGAATCACCAACGATGCTCAGCGACTCGACGACAACTTCGTGTGGCGTCTCGACCTCGATCTGCAATCCGCGCAAGTCGCGGCCGTTGGTCGAATGAATCGTCAGCTCGGCGGCGGAGAAGCCGTCGGCGGGAAGAGAAGTCTCCGAGAGTTGCGCGATCAGCGCTGCCGAAGACATCGCGCGATGCACCGTGAAAGCGCACACGACGGCGACAACTGCCAGCACAGCCACCACTGCGAACCAGCGAGGCACGCCGCGCACGTCGCTCTCTCCTTACTTAACGGGACGCGCGGATTATAAGAGCAGCGATTAGCTTTTAGCAATTAGCAATTAGCTTTTGCGCTTTAGCGTTGGCGACATCACCGAGACAAAACGTTGACCTAATAGCCAAGAGCTAACTGCTGCCTTGTGCTTTATCATGATTCTATGAATCTCGGCATGCCAGAGATGATTGCCATCTTCCTGCTGGCCCAGGTCGTCGAGCTTGTCTCGGTTATGACCAGTCTGGAGCTGGCTCACCCGCGCCCATCTGCACCGCTCGAGCCGCTTGCAGCATCTGCTAGGTCAGCCAATCACAGCTAACATGCCCAGTCCCGTCCTCGAATCCGCCCAGCAACGCGCCTCGGAAGAGATGACCGGCATGAGCTTCCTCGAGCATCTCGAGGAGCTGCGCCGCCGCATCATCTACAGCGCGCTCTACATGGTCGGCGGCTTCGCCGTCTGCTGGTGGTTCCACGAGCAGATCTTCGGCTTCATGCAGAAGCCCATCACCTCGGCGCTGGCCAATCACCATCTCGACCAGAAGCTGGTCTACCTGAATCCCACCGATCCCTTCAACATGTACTTGAAGATCTCGTTTCTGGCCGGGATCTTCGTGGCCTCGCCGTTCATTCTCTATCAGGTCTGGGCCTTCATCGCGCCGGGGCTGTATCGCAATGAAAGGCGTTACGTTCTGCCTTTCATGTTCTCGACGGTTGGGCTGTTCCTCGCCGGCGGCTGGTTCGGCTACAGGATGGTCTATCCGGCGGCGCTGGACTTCCTCATCAGCTTCAGCGGGCAGTTCACGCCGATGATCACGGTTCAGGAATACACCAATCTCTTCCTGACCATCATCGCCGGCCTGGGCATCGTGTTTGAGATGCCGGTCCTGGTCTTCTTCCTGGCGCTGATGGGCATCGTCAGCGCCGGCTGGATGTGGCGCAATTTCCGTTACGCCATCCTGGTGATCTTCATCATCGCCGCCATCATCACGCCCACCACCGACATCATGAACATGTGCATCTTCGCTGCGCCCATGATCGTGCTCTACGTGTTCAGCATCTTCATCGCCTGGTTGGTCCACCCGACCCAACGCAAGAAGCGCGCCGCGAAATCGGCGGGGAACTAGCTATCAGCCACTAGCTTCGAGCCGCGAGTCCAGCTTTGATGTCAGGGCGCGACCTTGCAGGCTGCCCGACTAACCACCGACAACTGACAACCGACAACTGGCCACTGGCTACTGGCTACTGGCCACCGATTTTCCCCAGTTCCTCTGTCTCAAACTCCTTCCAATTCTCAATCACTGTAGTCGTCGTCTCGTGCAGCTTCGGTACGGCTTCTGCCGCCTGCGTCGTTGGTGCGGCATCCACCTCCTGCAGCATCGTCAGCAATTGCAGTAACGAATCGCGCGTCCCGGTCAGGCTCTCGGTGTGCGGACCGCGTCGGCGCCTGCGTTCACCGCCCGCAACCGCCTCCAGTTTCTTGCTGAGTTCGTCCAGCTTGGCCGCCTCAGCGCCGCTCGCCTTCTCGCGCATCGCTTTCAACTGCGCCCGCGCCGCATCCGCCTTTTCCACCACCGGCTGCAGCGCCAGCAAGTCCTGATACACCGTCCACGACGCATCAAACTGCTTCTGCAAATCTTCCAGCGAAGTCTTCACCCGCGGATCCATCTCGATCCTGAACGGCACACCATATTTCCGCCCGTCCACCATCAAGACCAGGCTGTACCGTCCGGGCATGATCCACGGCGACGTCGCCTGCGGCGCAGTGTTTCCCGGCACTGCGGAAATCGGATACTCCGGCTTGATGCCCGGCACCGGCGCCCAATGCAGGTCCATGACGAAGCGATGGAATCCCGCCTCCGTCGACAACTGTTGTGGCGGCCGCACCCAATACGATGGAATCGCCAGTTCGGGATCGGGAGGTGGCACCGGGTCGGCGCTGGAGATCTTCCGCTGCAGCACGCCCTTGCTGGTCATAATCTCCAGCGTCACCGGTCCGGATGCCGGCGTCTTCAGATAGTAGTCGACGATCGCGCCGTCCGGTGGATTCTGTCCCGCCGGCGTGTCCGGCGGCAGAGGCGTGTCGCTGTTGCTGTTCCAATGAATGCGCAGCGCGGGCTCGGGAGCAAACAGAAACGCCCGCTCAGCCAGCACTCGGTCATCCAACTGGCGCAGGGCCGTAATGTCGTCCAGAATCCAGAAGCCGCGCCCATGCGTCGCCACCGCCAGATCGTCATCCTTGATCAGCAGGTCGCGAATCGATGTCGCCGGCATATTCAGCCGCAGTGACTGCCAGTGATCGCCGTCGTCGAACGAGACATAGACCGCCCGCTCCGTTCCGGCAAACAGCAGCCCAATTCGTCGTGTGTCCTCGCGCACGGAGTTCACATTCTCATCCACTGGAATGCCGTTGGTAATTTCGGTCCAGGTCCTTCCGCCATCGCGCGTGCGATAGATGTGCGGATGCAGATCATCCAGCCGTAGCGTATTGATCGCCGCGTACGCGGTCTTCGGGTCGGTGTGGCTGGCCTCGATCACCGAGACTTTCTGCCACGCAGAAAGCTGCGGTGGCGTGACGTTATTCCAATTCGCGCCGCCGTCATTGGTGACCCAGATCAACCCATCATCCGTTCCTGCCCACATGAGTTTCGGATCGACCATGGAGAGTGCCAGCGCATAAATAACGCCGCGCTGTTTGGGCTGGGCCGTCGGATCGGAGCGATAGATGCCGACCGACGCAGGAATGTCGCAGGTCTTGCGCGTCAGGTCAGGGCTCACCTGCTTCCAGCTTTTCCCGCCGTCGGAGGTCGCCCACAGCGTGTTGGCCGCGAAGTACATCAGCGACGTGTCGTAGGGCGAGAAGGCAATTGGCTCGGTGCGGATGACGCGAAAATCCGGCGACCCCAACGGTACCGGCAGAATGTTCTGCGCCTGCGCGGTGCGGCGATCGTAGCGCGACAGCTTGCCGCCGACGACGATGTCCGGATCAACCGGATCGGGCACCACGTAACCGTACTCCTCCGCGCCCACGGGATGCCAGTCGCGAAACGTAATCTCGCCATCATTGCCGCGGCTGGCGATGCACACCGAGCCGCTTTCCTGTTGCCCGCTGCACAGTCGATAGGGAAACGCATTGTCGGCGTTGACGTGATAGAGCTGCGCCGTCGGCTGGTTGTACCACGAGCTCCACGTCTGCCCGCCGTTCACGCTGATGATCGCGCCCTGATCGCTGGTCAGCGCGATAATGCTGGGTTCGTTGGGATTGATCCAGATGTTCTGGTAATCGTCGCCACCCGGCGCGCCGCGGAATCCCGTCCACGTCTTACCGCCGTCCGTCGACTTCCACGTCACCGTACTGGTGATGTAAATCACGTCGGGATTTTTCGGATCGATCGCGGGAACAGGCAGGTCGCCTCCGCCGATGCGATTCTTCGGACTTGAGCCGGTCGTCACCGTCGACCATGTCGCGCCCGCATCTTCTGAGCGATAAAGGTCAACACCGCTCTTGGTGGCGACCGATGCGAACAGCCGCTTGGGATTGCTGTGCGAGATCGCTACATAAGCCTGAACAATGCCGCTGGGCAATCCCCCGGCGAGTTGCTTCCACTCCTTGCCCCCATCGGTCGATTTGAAGATGCCGCCGCCGGAGCCGCTAAACTCGCCGTTCTCCCACGGTCCTTCACGCGCCTCCCACAATGTGGCATAAACGATATTGGGATCAGACGGATCGATTTCTACGTCATTGCCCCCGATGTTCTCGTCTCTGTAGAGAACCTTCTCGAAGGTCTGCCCGCCGTCAGTCGAGCGATAAATTCCGCGCTCAGGATTCGGACCATAGGGATGTCCGGCCGCGGCAACAAACAGCCGATTCGGATTCTTAGGATCAACCGCGATCTTCGGAATCTGCTGTCCGTCGCGTAAACCGAGATGCGTCCAGGTCGCTCCCGCATCGGTCGACTTGTAGATCCCATCGCCGACCGAGAGATCCGGCCGGTGCAAACCTTCGCCGCTGCCGACATAAACAATGTTCGGATCCGACGGCGCAACCGCAACCGCGCCAATCGATCCCGTCGGCTGCTGATCAAACAGCGGCTGCCAGGTGCGGCCGTAGTCGGTCGTCTTCCACACTCCGCCGTTCACCACGCCGATGTAGAAAACATTCGGCCGGCTGGGAACGCCGCATACCGCGCGCGTCCGCCCGCCGCGAAACGGCCCGACATTGCGCCACTTCATCTCCTTCAGAATGGACGTGTCGATTTGTTGTGCAGGGAGCTGAGGTGTGAAGGTCGTAACGGAGAGAATTGCAAAACCGAGCGCAATCAAGAATTGCTTCTTCAACATCAATCAATCACCTGTTGTTTTCGCAGATGGATCGCTTGCAGCGAGCGCCGAATGGCTCATCGGCTCATGCCGCAAGGCGACAGTGTAATGTAATCTATTCCCACCGATTTTTGCAGGGCAGAGGATCTCCGATTTGAGCCATCGCGTAAGACGTAGTTCTTCAGCTGTCGTTGCTATTTTCGCTGCGCTTTTTCTGAACATCTTCGCCGCCGCCCAGACCGTCCCTCCGGCATTGCTGAGCGGATTGCAATGGCGCCTCATCGGCCCGTTTCGCGGCGGACGTGTGGCTTCGGTCACCGGCGTAACCGGCGGTGGTAGCGTCTTCTATTTCGGCGCGGTTGACGGCGGCGTATGGAAGACTGCCGATGCCGGCGTCACCTGGACTCCCATCTTCGACGGCCAACCGATCGCCTCGATCGGCGCGGTTGCAGTTGCACCATCGAATCCAAACGTCCTCTACGCCGGTACCGGCGAGTCCGACATTCGCTCCGCACTTAGCTCCGGCGACGGCGTCTACAAATCCACTGACGGTGGACAGACTTGGAAGAATATCGGATTACGAGATTCTCGTCAGATCAGCCGCATCGTCGTCGATCCCAAAAATCCTGATATCGTCTACGTCGGCGCACTCGGTCACGCCTACGCTCCCAACGCCGAGCGCGGCGTCTTCAAGTCAACCGACGGCGGCACAACGTGGACGCACGTTCTCGACAAAGGCTCGAACATCGGCGTCTCCGATCTCGCTATCGCCATCGCCAGCCCGAACATTCTCTTCGCCGGAACCTGGAATGCCCATCGTCCGCCCTGGAGCACGTATCCTCCGATCAACGGTCCCGGCGGCGGCATCTATCGCTCCACCGACAGCGGTGCGACTTGGATGCAGGTGACCGGCAACGGCCTTCCTGAAAGCGATTGGGGCCGCGTTGGTGTCGCGGTGTCGCCTGACGGCAATCGCGTCTACGCCTTGCTCGACGCCGGCAAGAAGTCGGGTCTCTACCGTTCCAGCGACGGCGGCAACACCTGGACGCTGGCCAACAGCGACTCGCGCCTCACCAGCCGCGCCTGGTACTTCATGGGCATCACCATCGATCCCAACAATCCCGACGTCGTCTACATGCCCAACATCGGGCTCTACAAGTCGGAGGATGGCGGCAAGACCATCTCGATCGTGCGCGGCGCGCCCGGCGGCGACGACTACCATCAACTCTGGGTCGATCCTAAAGATTCCTCGCATCTCATCCTCGGTACCGATCAGGGCACGACCATCAGCGTCAATCGTGGCCAGACGTGGTCCACGTGGTACAACCAGCCGACCGCGCAGTTCTATCACGTCGTCACCGACAACCAATTTCCCTATCATGTCTACGGCGCGCAGCAGGACACCGGTTCGCTCGGCGTGCCCAATCGCACCGATCACGGCATGATCACCGGCCGCGACTGGTTCATGGTGGGCGGCGGCGAGAGCGGTTGGCTCGCGCCCGATCCCAGCGATCCCAACATTCTTTATGCCAGCGGCGTTTACGGCAGCGTCGTGCGTTTCGACATGCGCACCTCGCTCAGCCAGGACATCACCCCTTGGCCGATGCAGAGCTTCGGCAGCGAAATCAATCAGCGCAAGTATCGCGATCCCTGGACCCCGGTGCTGGTGCTTTCGCCAGCCGAGAAGAATGCGCTCTATCTCGGCACGGAGTATGTGATGAAGACGACCGACGGCGGTCTCCACTGGACCGAGATCAGCCCCGACCTGACAGGAGCCGAGCCGAATGCTGCGCTGGAACGGCAATCCGGGCCACCGACAACCGAAAACTCAAAACAGCGCGGCTTCGGCGTGGTCTTCAGCATCGCGCCCTCGCCGCAGAAGGCCGATGAAATCTGGGCGGGCAGCGACACTGGTCTGCTTCATCTCACGCGCGACGGCGGCAAGAACTGGCAAGACGTCACGCCGCCCGGGCTCAGCGACTGGAGCAAGATCGCGATGATCGAAGCTTCGCGCTACGACCCCGCGGTCGCTTATGTCGCTGTTGATCGTCATCGTCTCGACGACCAGAAGCCCTACATCTATCGCACCCGCGACTACGGCAAAACCTGGCAGCCGATCGTGAGTGGCATCGCGGCCAACTCCTACGTCAACACAATTCGCGAAGACACGCAGAACAAGGGTCTGCTGTTTGCCGGCACTGAGCTTGGAATTTACATCTCGTTCGACGATGGCGATCACTGGCAGCCGCTGCAGTTGAATCTGCCGGTCACGTCCGTGCGCGACATCACCACCCACAGCGACGATCTCATCATCGCCACTTACGGACGCTCGTTCTGGATTCTTGACGACATCACGCCGCTGCGCCAGATGCTTTCGCAAGCCCAGGGCGCACGACTCTACAAGCCAACGACCGCGTTCCGCGTCGACAACGATGTTTTCCTGGGCACGCCGCTTCCGCCGGAGGAGCCGACCGCCAAGAATCCTCCCGATGGCGCGATCATCGACTACTACCTGTCGAGCGCCGCGAAATCTCTTACGCTCGAAATCTCCGACTCCAGTGGCAAACTCGTGCGTCGCTACGTAGCCGGACCCCGCAAAGAGCAGCCTCACCCCCCAATGCCAATTGCCGAGCGCTGGATTCCCAAGCCAGTTGTGTTGGAGAACACCGCCGGCGCACATCGCTTCGTTTGGGATCTGCGCTGGGGAAGCTCCGGTTCAAATCCTGAAACCGAAGAGGAAGAGGGCTTCATGGCGCCGCGCGGACCGCGCGCCATCCCCGGGACGTATCAACTCAAGCTCACCGTCGACGGCGCAAGCCTCACCCAGCCGTTGAAGGTGGAGATGGATCCGCGCTCGCAAATTACTTCCGCAGAGCTCAATGAGCAGCTGCGCGTCGGGCTGCAGATCTTCGCCGAAGTGCGAGCCAGCCGCAAGGCGCTAACCGAAATCGCTGCGGTCAAGAAACATTTGACGGAGATTGAAGCGCAGAGCCTGAAGCACCACGGTGAGTTGCTGGCGCAGGTAACTGAGTTAAACGCGATGATTAAGAACATCGAGCGGCCAGAGAAGCCGCAGCTTCCGGGTGCGATCGCGGGCCTTGAGTCAGCCAGCACCGGATTAGGAGCAGCCCTGCGCGTCGTCGAAGGCGGAGACCGCGCGATACCGTCGCAGGCGATGGAGCTCTATCGCGAATCCAGCAAAGCGGCAACTGCTGGCATCGATCAGTTGACCCAGCTGAAGAAAGCGCAACTGGCGAAGCTGAACGAAGCGTTACAGAAGGCCGGCATCGCGCCCATCCAGATTTCGGAGGTCGAGCGAGAAGCCGAATTCGCGGTGACGGAATAGAAAATCGAGGCCGTCCGCTGAAACTCTCGGTTGAAGTGCTTTGTGTCAGGGAACGACCTTGGTCGTGCCGAAGAAGGCGCTAAATGAACTCGGGCTCTAGCCCGTGTCTGTTGGGTCGCAGGGGCTAAAGCCCATTCCGCCTAGAGATTTTGCGGCACGACTGGAAGTCGTGCCCTGACACAAAACGGATTATGACGCGGCCAGGCGGCCTCGATCTTACCGCTCCACTAGCTTCTCCAAATCCTCAAAAAATCCGGGATACGAAATCTTCACGCACTCGGCATTGCGAATTACACTCTCGTCTTCGGCACGTAACGCGGCAATCGCGAACGCCATCGCGATGCGATGATCATCGCAGCTTTCGATCTTCGCTCCGTGCAGCCGCTGTCCGCCAGGAATACGCCATCCGTTCTCCGTCTGCTCCACCTGTGCGCCCATCGCTTGGAGATTATGCGTGACCGCGCTGAGCCGGTCGGATTCCTTCACCCGCAATTCGCCCGCATCGCGCACCTCCAATCCTCCCGCGGTGAACGGCGCAATCGCGGCCAGCACCGGCAGTTCATCAATCAGCAATGCTGTCAAAGCTCCTTCAATCGTCACCTGCCGACCTCGTCCCGGTACGAGCGATATCGTGCCGACTAACTCGCCATGACTCTCCTCGACGCGCAGCATTGAGATGCGACTGCCGATGGCGGTCAACACATCCAGCAGCGCCGAACGAGTTGGGTTCAGCAGCACACCATCGATGACGAGATTCGATTCCGGAAAAATCGCAGCCGCACACAGGAAGAAAGCCGCGGAGGAAATATCACCGGGCACGAACGCCTCCAGCGGATGCAGCGTTTGTCCACCCTGAATCGATACCGAGTGCTGTGTTCGCTCGACCTCAGCTCCGAACGCCCGCAGAGCCAACTCTCCGTGGTCCCGCGTGCGCGCTGGCTCGTGCACCGCCGTTCTGCCCTCAGCAAGCAGTCCGGCAAACAAGACCGACGTCTTCACCTGCGCGCTCGCCACAGTTGGTCGATACTCGATGCCGCGCAACTTTCCGCCATCAATCCGCAGCGGTGCCCGGTCTCCATTCGCCGCACTGATCTTCGCTCCCATCTCGGTCAAAGGCTCGATGATGCGCTTCATCGGCCGTCGCGACAGCGATTCATCGCCGATCAACTCGCTGCTGAACGGCTGCGCCGCCAGAATTCCCGACAGCATGCGCATGGTCGAGCCGGAGTTGCCGCAATCCAGCGGCTTGCTCGGCGCCTGCAGCTGTGTACCAAGTCCTTCAATCGTCACAACTCCGCTGTTGTCGCGTTCAACCTCGCATCCGAGATCCCGCACACATCCCAGCGTGCTGGCGCAATCGGCCCCCGGCGCGAAATTGTCGAAACGCGAATGTCCCCGCGCCAGCGCCGCCAGCATCGCATAGCGATGCGAGATCGACTTGTCTCCCGGCACGCGCAAGCTTCCCAGAATGTTGCGCGCCGGCCGAATCACAACGGACTCTTTGCTATGCATGCATGTGGCTTTCGTCAGAAGTTAGTTGCCCAGCTCGTGAACAAAATATTTCCAGCGGCGTCGGAAGTAGTCAGCCAACTATTTTCCCAAAGACTCATCTCACGATGCAGTGCGGCGCGAAAAAATGCTCGCACTCAAGCGTGGCGCTCTGCAGACCAAACGCAAGGGAGGTCGAAAGGGAACTACACCTCGCGGAACTTGGCGAACAGGTGGGTATTATGGTTTCCCGGGCCTCCGTTGTAATGTTGACCTTCGCACTTTGTCTGACCAGCTTCAGCCGCGCGCAAATTAATCGAGATTCGAAATCTCAATCCGCCGCCTCCGTAATCGCCGCGGTTGCAGGTAAAGTACTCGCGCCCGACGGCCGGCCGCTGTCCGGAATTCGCGTCGAACTGGACCAAGCCAGCACTGCCGTTCCCATAACCTCCACCTACACCCAGGCTGACGGCACCTTCGCACTCTACAACATTCCCACCGGAACCTATGAAGTGGTGGCCGAGTCGGGCGACGCCCGCGTGAGTGACGATGTCATCCTACAGCCCGAGCGGCGCCCTCTGGAGTTGCGCTTTTCTGGCGACACAACAAACTATTACTCCGATCCGACCATTTCCGTGGCTCACATACTGGTCCCTGAGCGCGCGAAGAAGCTCTATCGCAAGGCCTACGCAGCTTTCACCGAAGGTAAAAACGAGGAAGCCGAGTCGCTGGTGGAGCAGGCTTTGCAGATCGAGCCGCACTTTGCCGATGCTTTGAGCCTGCGCGGCCTGCTCGATATTCAGAAAGCTGATCTGGCAGACGCGCAGCAATATTTAGAAGCGGCAACTCACGTCGATCCGACGTACAGTCCCGCCTACATCGCGCTGGGAGCGGTTTACAACCACGAGGGACGCTTCGACGATGCTGTGCGCGCGTCGGAACGGGGTCTGTCGCTGTCTCCGCGTTCGTGGCAGGCTTATTTTGAGATGGCGAAAGCGTCAGTCTCCAAGGGCATGTACCAAAAGGCGCTGCAATTTGCGCGACAAGCTCAGCGACTGGGCGGCAACAGCTTCGCCAGCCTGCACTTGGTTAAAGCCTGTGCGCTTTATCCTATGAAGCTTTACCAGGACGCGCGTTACGAAATCCAGGCAGTGCTGACGCGCGAGCCCAAAGGCACCAGCGCCCGGCAGGCCCAGGCCTTGCTCGCCGAGATCGAGGCCGCAGAACCGCCGCCTGCAACGGCCACTCGCTAAGCTGGGCTGCCACTCACTCATCACTAAAATTCTTCACCCGTGCTGGAGGCGCGCCCGGCTGTTTATAATCCTGCTTTCAACAGGAGGCATTCATGGCAGGCGTGGAAGGACGCGTCGCGTTGGTTACTGGAGCATCGCAAGGCATCGGCCGCGCGTGTGCGCTGGTTCTGGCCGAGTCGGGCGCGAAGCTGGCATTGTGCGCGCGCAATCAGGAGAAGCTCGATCAACTTGCCGCCGAGATCAACAGCAAGGGCGGGGAAGCGGCGGCTTTCAAGCTCGACGTCGCCAGCGAGGACGAAATCAAAGCCGTGGCGAAGGCCGTCATCGCGCGCTTCGGCAAAATTGACATTCTCGTCAACAACGCAGGCATCACGCGCGATCAACTGGTCATGCGCATGAAGCGCGCCGATTGGGACGACGTCATCGCAACCAATCTCACCGCGCCATTCCTTCTGATCCAGGCCGTAATCAGCTCCATGCTGAAGCAGCGTTGGGGAAGAATCATCAACATCACCAGCATCTTTGGACAGATCGGCCAGGTCGGCCAGGCCAACTATTCTTCGTCGAAGGCCGGCCTCATCGGCTTGACCATGTCGGTTGCGCGCGAGGTCGGCTCGCGCAACATCACCGTGAACGCCGTCGCTCCGGGCTTCATTGCAACCGCAATGACCGAGGTCCTTCCCGCCGAGCTGAAGGAAAATATTCTCAAGAACATTCCTCTGGGACGCGCGGGCAGCGATCTGGACGTGGCGCACTCAGTAAAGTTCCTGGCTTCTGAAGAAGCGGCTTATGTTACTGGTCACGTCCTGAACGTGAATGGCGGCATTCTGATGGGCTAGTCGGCCTTGGCGATTTATCTTTGGTGATAACGTTCGAACGGTGCGGTGTGCCTGAATTTGTCGCAGCGACAACTCCCGAACAAATAGAACAGGTTCGCTATCTCTTTGGCGAATACCGCACCCAACTGCCGGTCGATTATTGTTTTCATTCCTTCGATGACGAAGTTGCCGGCCTTCCCGGCGAATATTCTCCTCCGCAGGGCCTTCTGTTGCTCGCGACAGTCGTCGGTCAGCCGGTTGGCTGTGTTGGTCTGCGCCCCTTTCCACGTGAGGGCACATGCGAGATGAAGCGCCTCTACGTTCGGCCTGCGTTTCGCGGCGGCAAGCTGGGCAGAGAGCTCGCCGAGCGCGTGCTGAACCAGGCTCGTCGCCTGGGCTATTCCTCGATGCGTCTCGATTCCTACGCATCGCTGATGCAGTCGGCGGTTGGCTTGTACCGCAAGCTTGGCTTTCGCGAAGTCGGCCCGGAACCGCTGGGGCCGGTGGAAGGCTTGATCTACATGGAGCTGTCTCTGGTTGAAGATAGGGTGAGTAATCAGGGATAAGCGGTTACCTGCGGCTGAAGAACTGTCCCGATTTCAGACTAACTTAGCTTGTGGATATCGATGCGCCAGAATTCACTTGCCAGTCTTCCCGCCAATGGTTACTATGCAGTCACCCCCATGGCCACCACCTTCCAGGACGCGAACCATCCATGAACATCGGCGAGACCATTCGCAATTTCCGCTTGCAAAAAGGTATGTCGCAGGGTGACATCGAAAAACGCACCGGCTTGCTGCGCTGTTATCTGTCGCGAGTGGAAAATGGTCATACCATTCCCTCGCTGGATACGCTGGCGCGAATCGCCACGGCCATGGATCTTCCATTGTCGCGATTCTTCAGCGAGGGCAGCAGCGACAACGGCAGCAAAGCCGGACCGCAGCTCGCCGAAGACGAAGTCCGCTTCCTCACCCAGATTCGCCGCTATTCACCTAACCTGAACGACAGCGACCGCAAGCTGGTGATTGCGATGGTGAAGAAGATGGCGGCAACCGCCGGAAAATAACCACAGAGACACAGAGGCACAGAGTTTTGAAGATCAGAAGCTGTGGGCTCTGCAGGATTTGGTGTCAGCTTTGATTCGCTAGAGGGTGCGTCAAGGCGGATCCGCGCAGTTGCGACGGCAATGCCGATCTGAAGATCTCTAGTTAACGCCAGCGAATCCCTTTAAGACTCTGTGCCTCTGTGCCTCTGTGGTGAAAAGGGTTACGCTGCGGCTTTGTCGATCTCGCCCAGCGCCAGCACAGCCAGCTCCAGCCGATCGCGCGACCCCGTCTTGGAGAAGATGCTTTGCAGGTGACGCTTCACGGTGTTCTCACTGATGCTGAGTTCGCCGGCGATATCGCGATTCTTCATCCCGCGCGCCACCATGTAGGAGATCTGACGTTCGCGCTCCGAGAGCCGCGTCATCGAACTGGGTGCCGTAGGCTGGTTGGAGACCATGGCGTCGAGAACGGTGCGCGCAATTTCGTCGGAGAACGCAAGTTCGCCATCGGCAACGGTGCGAATGGCGGCGAAAAGTTTTTGCGGATTGTCCGCCTTCAACACCAGACCGCGTGCGCCCAGTCGCACCACCTGGACGTAATCGTCGCGGCTTTCCGAGCCGGTCAGCACGACGGACGCCACGCGGTTGCCCGCTTTCTCCAACGTCCGCAGCACCTCGAAGCCGTCGCTGTCCGGCATGAAGAGATCCAGCACCAGGACCTGCGGCTTGTGTTGCTGCACCAGTTGCAGCGCTTCTTCACCGTTAGCGGCGGCTCCGACCACCTCGAAGTCGGGCTGGGATTGCAGCAATGCGCTTAACGATTCACGCAAGACCGCGTGATCGTCGGCAAGCACGATGGCAATGCGATTCTCTTCCATCCGTCGAATTTGGATGCAGAACAGAGTCCTCGCGGGATGCGTTATTCTGAACAATCAGCATTTTCTCAGCATTGGCAACTGGCCCACGGGCGAGGGCTGAGCCCCGGTAATTCACTCACTTAGCTGGCGATACAATCTCCTTAAACTTGATCCAGGTTAGTGGAAAGGCAAGCATGGCAAGAATTCAGCGGGCAATCTTAAGCGTAACCGATAAAACCGGACTGGCCGACTTCGCGCGCAGGCTGGAGAAGTTGGGCGTCGACCTGGTCTCCACCGGCGGCACGGCCAAGCTGTTGCGCGACTCGGGGATTAAAGTCAGCGACATCTCCGATCTTACCGGCTTTCCCGAGATGTTGGACGGCCGCGTGAAGACGCTTCATCCCAAGGTCCATGGCGGCATCCTCCACATGCGCAGCAAACCGGAGCACGTCGCCGCGGTGACCGAGCACGGCATCCAGCCCATTGACATGGTGGTGGTGAATCTTTATGCCTTCGAGAAGACCGCCGAAAAGCCTGGCGTCGAGTTCGAGGAGATCATCGAGAACATCGACATCGGCGGCCCGTCGATGGTGCGCTCGGCGGCAAAGAATTTTCAGGATGTCGCCATCGTGACTTCGCCTGCGGACTACGACATGATCGCCGGCGAAATGGAGAGCAGCGGCGGATCGCTCTCGCTGGCGACCAAGTGGCGGCTGGCGCAAAAAGCGTTTGCGACGACCGCTGCGTATGACTCGGCGATTGCCTCTACGCTTGAGCGGATTGGCGCGCCCGACGATCATGGAAAGTTCGAGCTCGGCAGCGGCGATGGCTTTCCAGCGACGTTGCGTCTCAGCTTCCGCAAGGCGTTTGATCTGCGCTATGGCGAGAATCCGCACCAGAAAGCTGCGCTGTACTCCGACGGTTCAGGCAGAGGCGTCGCCAATGGCAAACAGCTGCAGGGCAAGGAACTCAGCTACAACAACATCGTCGATCTGCAAGCGGCTTGGGATCTGGCGCAGGAGTTCGACGAGCCGGTTTGCGCGATCATCAAGCACACCAATCCTTGCGGCACGGCGGTCGCCGCCACGCTGGTCGAAGCCTACAAGCGCGCGCTGGAGTGCGATCCTGTGTCAGCCTTCGGAGGAGTGATCGGTGTCAATCGCCCCATCGATCGTGATACCGCGACGGAGATGGCAAAGCTCTTCGTCGAAGCGATCGCAGCGCCGAAGTTTGACGATGCGGCGCGCGAGATCTTCGCAGCGAAAAAGAACTTGCGTCTGCTGGAAGTTGCTCCCTTGGAACAGAAGTGGGTACTGAAGAATGTCTCTGGCGGCGTACTGCTGCAGGACAACGACATGCGTCCGCTCACTGAAGCCGACCTGAAGGTCGTTAGCGAGCGCAAGCCAACCGAGCAGGAGATGCGCGATCTGCTCTTCGCCTGGAAGGTCTGCAAACACGTTAAGTCCAACGCGATTCTCTACGCGCGCAACGGGCAAAGTACCGGCGTGGGCGCAGGCCAGATGAGTCGCGTCGATTCGGCGAAGATTGGAGCTATGAAATCCGTGCTCGGTATCAAAGGCTCGGTCGCAGCGTCAGACGCGTTCTTCCCGTTTCCAGACGGCGTTGAAGAAATCGCCAAAGCCGGCGCGACGGCGATCATTCAACCCGGTGGCTCGGTACGCGATCAGGAAGTCATCGACACCGCCAACCGGCTGGGCTTGGCCATGGTATTAACAGGGGTGCGCCACTTCCGCCACTAGAAAGCAACTGTCAGTTTTCAGCTATCAGCCACATCACTGCGTGGATCCGAGTGATCTGCGGTGGTGGGTGCGCACTGGATTATTGTGCTACGATTCAGCACCGAGCCGGGCATGACCCCCTCCGTTGCCATTCCCAGCATTGAGCAACAACAGCTTTCGGCGCGCGAATCACCCTTCGCGCGGCGGCTGTTTCTCGTCCTCGCGGCCGTGGCGCTAATCTACGCATTTTTGGCCGGTCTGAGGACCGTCGAAGACTTCGACCTTGGCTGGCAACTGGCGACCGGTCGCTGGATAGTCCTGCACCACCACATCCCCTCGATTGATGTTTTGTCTTACACCGTGCCGGGGCAGCCGTGGATTTACCCCGTCGGCGGCGAGATTCTCTTCTACCTGGCGTTCCTGCTCGGCGGGTTCTCCCTAATCTCCTGGATGGGCGCGCTGGCTTGCGTTGGTAGCGTCGCCATACTGTTGCGCCGTGGCTCAGCTGTCAGTGCCGCGATTGCCATCATCGCCGTACCTCTCATCGCCGCCCGCACCACGCCGCGCGCCGACATGTTCACCGTCGTGCTCTTCGCCGCGTTTCTGTCGCTGCTTTGGGAAAACTACCAGGCCGGATCGGCTCGCCTGTGGTTATTGCCGTTGCTCATGGTCGCCTGGGCCAACCTGCATCTGGGATTCGTCTCGGGCCTCGCGCTGCTGCTCGCTTACGTCGGCGCGGAGTTGCTGGAGACGGTCTTCGGTTCCGAACGACGCCGCGCGGCCATGGGGAAATTGCGCCACGCGGCGCCCTGGCTGATCGCGACCGTGCTGGCCACGCTGGTCAATCCCTGGGGCTGGGGAATCTATCGCCATCTGATCCTGCAGCAGCGGGTCAACGCGCAGGAGCAGCTCTGGATCAACGAGTGGGCACCCATCCCGATCAATTGGGCCACCGTCGGCCGGAGTCTTCTACTGCGGCAGACCGGGGGCGCAATCTACATCTTGCTGGCGATCGCTGTCGTTGCCGGCGCGATTGCCTTGTTGCGCGGCCACTGGGCCGCCGCTGTAATGCTGTTGGGCAGCACCTATCCCGCGGTACAAGCGGTGCGGATGGGAGCGGTGTTCGCCTGCGTGCTGATTGTGGTGGGCGGACCGGAATTGTCGGCGGCGCTCGCCACCAGCAGCCGCAGGATTCGATCACCACAAACTCGCCAGCTCCTCGCCAGTGTCGCGGCCACGTTGTTGGTAGTGCTCGCCGGATTGCGTTGCTTCGATCTGGTCACCGATCGCCACTACTTCGCGACCGCCGATGAAGCCGTCTTCGGCGCAGGATTGTGCTCGTGGTTCCCGGAGCGCGCCGCCGAGTTCATCCAGCGCGAAAGCCTGCCGCCGGAGATTCTGAACACCTACGCTGCCGGCGGCTTCCTGACCTGGAAGCTCGGGCCGCAGCGTCGCATCTACATCGATGGCCGTGACACGCTCTACGGACCTGCGCATCTGTCGCGCCACAGCGAGTTGATGTTCTCCGCCCCGGATTCGCAAACGTGGCAAGACGAGACCAGCCGCTACAACATCAACACCGTGATTCTCGCGCTCGCACGTGCCGACGGTCTTCAGCCCGCTTTGTTGCGCGGGCTATGTAACAGCCCCATCTGGCATCCGGTCTACCTTGATGAACGTGCAGCCGTCTTTGTCCGCCACGCGCCGGAGAATGAAACGCTGATCCAGCGCTTCCCAGTGAATTGCGCGACCGCGCCGCTACCGGTGAGTTCTGCTGCCAGCACTCGCGCCGAGGCCTTCAACACCTGGACGAACGCCGCCATCACGCTCGCGGCCTTGGGACGCAATTCGGAGGCACTGACTGCGTACCAGAAGGCATTGTCCATTTTTCCGGATGCGGCGTTTCTGCATCGCTACTACGCTGACCTGTTGTTTGCGATGGGACGGATCGACGATTCGGAACAGGAGTATCTCACCGCAATCAAACTGGATCCGAGTGCGGATACGTGGGGCGCACTGGCGCGCAGCTATCTTCAGCGTAGTCGGATGCTCGCGGCCGCCGGCGCGATGGAGCACGAGGCGCAATTATCGCCGCGCCCTTACCTGACGCTCAACGACCTGGGATATCTCTATCTCAGCCTGAACGATCCGGAGAAGGCACTGAAGGCGTTCGATCGCGCGGAACGCAACACCCCGAGCGCATTGAAGGCTGCTGACAACGGCTTCTTTGAATTCAAAGTTGCGCAGGGACAGGCAGCCGCCTGGGATGCGCTGGGAAATTTGGACAAGGCGACCGTTTATCAGGAGAAGGCAGCTAACCTGCAACCCAACGTTCCGCAGCCGTGGCGGCGGTTGGCTAAGTTATACGAGGAAACCGGACGTACCACGGATGCCGCAAGAGCGCGCGAGCATGCTGCGCAGTTAGCACAAGGCGGAAAGTGAGTTCTACAGGACCGCGGTGGTGCTGGCCTTCAGACCAGCGTGCAAGCCTATATCACGTCTGTCAGCCCGAGCGAGGGCTTCAGCCCGAGCGGAGGGATCTGCGGTTCGAGCCGCGGAGCGGCGACAGGGGTTGCGACATCGCCCATTCAGGCCAGCGTTTCGTCCGGATCGATCACCTGTGATCAATCCCGACCAGTTGGGAACTAAGCCACGGGGGATGCGGGATTCGAAGCCGCACTATTCGACCTGCTCACGCCGCGCTTTAGCCGACGGCTGATAACCGACAGCTGAGAGCTTTACTGCCGGCTACGAATCTTCGACAGCAGCCGCAAAATCTCGAAGTACAACCAGACCAGCGTGATCATCAGCGCGAAGGCGCTGTACCACTCCATGTACTTGGGAGCACCCATGCGCGCGCCGTTCTCGATCAGATCGAAGTCGAGCACGAGATTCAGCGCTGCGACGCCTACCACCAGCAGGCTGAAGCCGATGCCCAGCGGCGTCGCGCCGTTGATCGACGTGAAGTGCACGCCGAAGAACCCGAGGATGAACTGCAGGAAATAGAAGATGGCGATGCCACCCGTCGCGGCCACGATGCCGAGGCGCAGCTTGTCCGTGACCTTGATCAGGCCGGAGCGATACGCCAGCAGCATGACCACCAGCACACCGAGCGTCAGTCCGACCGCCTGGATAGCGATGCCCTTGAAGCGGAACTCCAGCAGCGCCGAGACGCCGCCCAGCACCAGGCCCTCCAACAGCGCATACAGCGGCGCCGTGATGCCCGCCCACTCCTTCTTGAAGATGGTCACCATGGCGACAATGAACCCGCCAATGCCGCCCACCATCGCAGGCAGCGCTACGGTTGCCATCGCGTCTTCCGGGGAAGTCTGCAGCGCGCCAAAGAAGCGGTTCCACGTCCACGCTGCCGTCAGCACGCACAGGATGACCAGGATGCCGGTCTTGTTGACCGCACCGGAAATGGTCATGCTCTCGCCGCCGTACGCAACGCCCTCGCCGCGGAAGGCATCGCCACTGAGGGCAGGGTTCGACGTTCTCATCAGTTGAGGCATTCTTTCTCCTTGCTGTTATAGCTTACCGATTAGACGTGGATTTGCGCTAGAGGACGCGTGGAAGGCTCTTCGCCTTTCGCTCTTCGCTAGAACATTCGCACGTCGACCTTTCTTGGAGATGTCATCCCGAACGGAGCGAAGCGCAGCCGAGGGATCTGCGGTTCTTGGCAGGCGAATAGCGAATAGCGAACGGCGAAGAGCGTCCTCTAGAACAACGTCTCCTGTCCGCTGCGGTCCACGCGCGGACGCTTGATTTTGAAGTGCTCATACGCCAAGTGCGTGGCAACGCGCCCTCGTGGGGTGCGATCGAGGAATCCGATCTGAATAAGAAACGGCTCGTAGATCTCTTCGATCGCGTCCGGTTCCTCGGCCAGCGACGCTGCCAGCGTATTCACGCCGACCGGGCCGCCTTGATACTTCTCGATAATCGTCAACAACAGCTTGCGATCAATCTCGTCGAAGCCGTGCTGGTCGACCTCCAGCATCTCCAGGGCCTTTTGCGCAGTTTCCTTGTCGATCTTGCCGTGACCTTTCACTTGCGCGTAATCGCGAACGCGCCGTAGCAGGCGATTGGCAATACGTGGCGTCCCACGGCAGCGCATGGCGATCTCCATCGCGCCTTCTTCGTCGATCTCGACAGCAAGAATCTCCGCCGAGCGCTGAATGATCACCTTGAGATCGGCGTGGGTGTAAAACTCCAACCGCAGCACGATGCCGAAGCGCGAGCGCAGCGGCGCCGACAGCAGACCCGCGCGCGTAGTCGCGCCGATGAAGGTGAACGGCCTCACCTCAATCGTATGCGTTCGCGCTGATGGCCCTTGCCCGATGATGATGTCGAGCTTGTAGTCTTCCAACGCTGAATAGAGCAGTTCCTCCAGCGCCGGTTGCAGACGATGCACCTCGTCGATGAACAGCACCTGCCGGTCACGCAGGTTAGTGAGGATGGCCGTCAGGTCGCCCTTGATCTGTAGCGTCGGTCCGGAGGTCTGCTGGAACGGCACGCCCAACTCGTTGGCGATGATGTTGGCCAGCGTCGTCTTTCCCAGGCCGGGCGGCCCGTACAGCAGGACGTGATCCAGCGCCTCGCCGCGCGACTTGGCGGCTTGAATCGCAACCTCGAGATTGTCTTTGACTTTCTGCTGTCCGATGAACTCGCGCAGTCGCTGTGGACGGAGCTTCAGTTCGAAGGACGAGTCATCGTCGAGCGGGACTGCCGAGACGATGCGATCACCCGTCCCAGAAGATGCAAAAGTGGCATCGTCCGGGGATCCCGCACGCTTGGAACGAGTGTTGTCGTTGGGCAAAGGCACGCAGGGCGATAGTAAAGCGAGGGAGCGCAAGGCGCAACCACCGCCCCCGCTACAATGCAGTTGCGTCTACAAACTGTGAGAGATACGATCTCGATATGGCGAAGGCTAAGAAGTTCGACCTTGAGGAACCCGTCCCGATCGTCGACGATGAAGACGAGAAAACTCTCGCGGCGATTGACGAAGGCCTGCGGGATGCCGACGCTGGCCGAACGACCGCAAGTGAAGACGTGCGAAAGCTCATGCCGCAGTGGATCTCCGGCTCAAATACACGCAAAGGGCGCTGAGCGACCTCGCCGAGATTATTGGTCACATCGCCAGCGACGATTCTGACGCCGCCTCGCATTTCGGAAGTAACCTGCTCGACCACCTGGATCTGCTTACGCGCTTTCCGCGCATGGGCGCCAATGTTCCCAAACGGCGAGGCGTGCGAAAGTTATTCCACAGTCCTCTTCTTATCTATTACCGGATCAACCAAGCCAAAGGACTTGTCGAGGTCTTTCATCTGAGGCATGCAGCTCGAAAGCCACCAAGATCTCTTGGCTGATGCGCGATTTGGCTCTTTGAGCCCCTGGTTACCGAACGAGCGTTCGGTTACTAAAGTACAATTACTCGCTATTGTACTTTCGTTATCTTGCCTGAATTACCTTCGTATCCCATACTGGGTTCACCTACCACAGAACCTGGGAGACAGGGTTGGAAGAGGTTACGAGGGTCTCCTCTTCCAACCCTCTTAGTTTTGGTCGAGTCTTCCCGGATTGGAACCCAATCACCTGCATTTGAGCCTCTCCGGCGTCCAAGAAGCCGATTTCGAGCGTCAAGTCAGCCCCATCGCGGCCCTGCTCCCGTCTAAGGGTCACTAGAGAGTAACCAGTCAATCGCGTTCTTCCGGCGCAAACCGCCCATCAAACGCTCTAAGATGAATTCGGCTGGCAAGAGCCGGCTTGAGGGTATGTCCCTCCTCGGAGTCGCGCGATGAAACGAACCGTCACCGCCTCGCTAGTCCTATTTTCCCTGGTCGCCTGTGCCGCCGCATCGGAGCGGCGCGACGCTGACCTGGATCGCATCCAGACGGCCAGCATCGTCCTTAGCCAGATCATGTCGGCACCCGACCGCGGTATCCCGGACAGCATCATGTCGGGCGCCAAGTGCATCGCCGTTATGCCGTCGATGCTGAAGGCCAGCTTCCTCTTGGGCGCCAACTACGGCAAAGGCATAGCGACGTGCCGCACCGCGACTGGCTGGAGCGCGCCGGCGTTCTTCAAACTGACGGGCGGCAGCTTCGGCTTCCAGGCGGGCGGCCAAGCCTCTGATCTGGTGCTCATCGTTCGCACCGACGACGGCATGCAGCATCTGCTGCAAAGCAAGTTCAAGCTGGGCGCGGACGCTTCCGCCGCTGCCGGCCCCGTCGGCCGTGACGCTCAGGCCATGACCGACCTGACGCTGCGCGCGCAGGTGCTGACCTATTCGCGTTCGCGCGGGCTCTTCCTCGGCGTTTCGCTGAGCGGCGGAGTTATCAAGCAGGATCAGGCTGACACTCAGGCGTTCTACGGCAAGGACTGGACCTACTACTCGGTGCTCAATGGGCAAGTGCCTCCACCTGCTGACGCTGATGCCTTTCTGAAGACCGTCGAGAGGTATGCTCCAACGCCCAGGTCAGCAGTGGCACCAGCGCCCACGGCTACGCCGACCGGCCAGGTGGCCCCGCAAACTGCCCCGACGGCCGACTCCACGGTTTCGACTGCGTCGAACACAACCGCTCCAATTGCGACGGGGACTATGAACGTACCAGCACCGGAAGCCGATTCCGCGGCCACGCCAGCTTCTAGTCCAGCTGCCAGTGGTTCACCCGCTGCGACTACCGCACCGGTAACGCCTGCTCCTGCTGCCGCAACGAGCCAGGCTCAACCCGCGACGTCTGCGACTGATCCGGCGCAGATTGCACCATCGGCCTCAGCGTCCGATCCGATTTCGCCAAGCGGACGCTAGCTGACACATCATTTGCAATCAGAGCGGCGGCTTCGGCTGCCGCTTTTCTTTGCCCGCAGTCGTGGTGACTCCACACCCAAAAGCAAAAGCCCCATCCGCAGATGGGGCTAGAACGGCTTAACCAAGGAGAAACTACACGACCTTGGCGAAGATGATAACCAGCGTGAACAGCACCAGAGACTCGATAAACGCCAAGCCGAGAATCAGGGCCAGCTGAATTGCCGGGCGAGCGGCAGGGTTACGGGCCATGGCTTCGCAAGCCGCAGCGCCCACGCGGCCCTGTCCCAGACCAGCCAGGCCGGCAGCGATCGCGATACTGAATCCTGAAGCAATGGCAACCCAGTTGGTGCCTCCTGCAGAGCTACCGCCGCCCTGCGCGTACGCTGGCATGGCCACCATCATCAGGGCCATCAGCGCAAAGACAATCATCATCACTTTCCGCATTTGTGTTTCTCCTTATGAATTGCTGCCAGGAGGTGGTTGACGTTCACCGAGCTGACGCCCTCACACTGGCAACAGCTGCACTTAGCAGTTAGCACTTAGCCTTTAGCCAAACCCAGTAAGAATTTCTTGCCAAATGCTAAGTGCCAATTGCTAAGTGCTGTTTCTAATGCTCATGCGCGACGGCTTCGCCGATATACACCGTCGCCAGCAGTACGAACACATACGTCTGAATCAGGGCCACACCGACGTGCAGCAGTATGAAAATGATCGGTATGAAGACCGGGATCAAGGTAAAGAACACCAGGATTACCATGTCGCTGGCAAACATGTTGGCAAAAAGACGAATGGTGAGCGACAGCACGCGCGCCAGATGGCTGAACACTTCAATGGGAAACATCAGGATGGCCAGCCACCACACCGGGCCGAGGAAGTTCTTGATGTAGCCGAATCCGTTCACCCGCATGCCCTGGAAGTGATAGTAGAACCAGGTAACCAGCGCGCATCCCAGCGGCACGGACGGAATTGCCGTCGGCGTTTCAAAACCCGGGATTACACCGATGAGGCAGTTAATCAGAATGAACAGGAACAGCGCGGTGAGATAGCCGACGTATCGCTCGTATCCATGTCCGATTACCTCATGCGCCTGATCGCCGATAAACGAATTTAAGACCTCGGCGATGTGCTGCATGGCGCCAGGACTCTCGACCGACAACCGCATCCTCACGTAGAGGAAGAAAAGCAGCAGCAGCACGAATACCAGCAGCTGCATCGCGATGTAGTTGGTGATCGGCGCCTGTGGGTTAGCCGGCTGAACATGGACCGCGCTCAGAATGGCGTTGGCCACGCCCGCAAAATGCTTGTTCAGTAATGCTGTTATCCAAAGTTGCTCAGGCATGAATCCTAGCTCGTATGATCGGACCTGCTGCTATGGTTGTTTTCGGCGCCAGCTGGGCCTGGTGTGCCGCACTTGCAATGATGAATAGGAAATCAGAATCCGCGTCGCAGGGTAACGAATATTTCCACTGCGACTTCGCAGGCGACCGCGGCAATTGGGAGACAGACGCCCCCCAGAAATCCGTATAGCCCAGCGAGAGAAACATTAAATATAACATACGCGCCGCCGGCGATGAGGACGTAACGCAGCAGGGCGCGAAAGACAATCGCACCTCCGCGCTCGCGGCTTTGCTGGTTGGTGATTCGCTCGCCCAACGCTTCGATAGCCCGTTCCAGCCAGCGCTGATTGAGATACGAGATCCCCGCGCCAACAACGAAGCCCGCGGTCGCCGGCCAGCGGAAGAATGCCAGGCAAACCAGTACTCCAATGCCACTCAGTGCCAGCAGGAACTTGCGGATCCTCGCCAACGCGCGGTCGAGAAAGGCTTCCGCGAGGAGGGATGAGGGTTCGGGCGTCGGCGGCGTGGACACCAGATCAATGTATCGCAGATCAACTCTTCTGCCGCGTGATCATGCGGATCATCTCGACGAAGCCGGAAATGGATCCCAGAATGATGCCGACGAGAAAGAGCCAGCGGGTATGCAACCAATAGTCGAAGAGCTTGCCGACCAAGAGCCCCACCACCACTGCAGCGGGAATGATGAACGCGATCTGTGAGTAGCGCGCCCATACTACGGCCGCATTGTCTGTGCGACGGTTATTGTCGTCGGCCATGGTCAAAGCCTACCACGCACGCTCGTGTGGCAATCATTCGGATGTTCGCGGCGATCGTGCAAGCGTACTTTCTACGCGACTGGAGGTGGGATCACACTGCTTCCGCCATACTTTGCTGCGCATCGACGGCGCAGGGGAGGAGCACCGTGAACACCGTCCCATGGACGTCGCCCACGCGGGACTGAACTTCAATTGTGCCTCCGTGGCGCTCCGCGATTTTCTTGGACACCCACAAACCCAGTCCAGTACCGACATCTTTCTTGGTCGTGTAGAACGGCTCGAAGATGCGTTGCAAATCATCGGATACGATGCCGTGTCCGTCGTCCTCGATCCTGATCTGGACGTCGCCGCCGACAGTTCGCTGGACGCAGGACACACGAACCTTCAAAGTGCCATCCATCTCGACGGCATCAGCAGCGTTGGAAATCAGGTTCGATACCAGTTGTTTCAGCTCGCCCGACCAGCCTTGCACGGGTGGGCACTGCTCCAACTCACACTCCACCTTTATGTTCTTGGATTTGAATTTGCTGGAAAACAACTTCAGCACCGATTCCACGAGCAGGGGCACATCGAGCGCGTCCGGCGACTTCGACTCCCGGTAGAATCCCAAAGTTTGCCGCGTGATGTGCGATACGCGATCTAATTCATGCTCGGCCAGGGTCAAATCATGAAGCACGTCGGGCGCCAGCCCGCGCTTGTTTTTCGCGAGATAAATGAGATTACAAACCGCTTCCAGAGGGTTGTTGATTTCATGGGCAACGGTTGCCGCCAGACGCGCCGCTGCGGCCAGTTTCTCCGTCTTGCGAAGCAGTTCCTGAGACTCGCGCTCCGAGGTGGCGTCACGAAAGACCAGCACCACGCCTACCAGCCGCCCCTTATCGTCATGGATTGGAGCGGCGCTGTCTTCAATGGGAATCAAAGATCCGTCGGCGTGCTGCAGGACCGTGTGGTTGGCTAGTCCCACAATGCGTCCGAGCTCCACAACCTTCTTCACTGGATTGTCCACAGGTTGATGCGTGATCTCGTTGAAGATGGGAAACACATCGATGATCGGCCGACCCTTTGCCTGCGCCGAACTTCTGCCGGTCAGTCTCTCCGCCACCGGATTCACGAAGGTCACGTTGCCGCGCTCGTCGGTGGCGATGACTCCATCGCCCAGGCTGGTCAGCGTCACGCGGAACCATTCTTCGCGTTGTCTGATCTGCAGTGCGTGCCGCTCGCGCAGATTGATGTCTCGCAGGATGAAGTACGCCAGCAGCACCAATCCTACGGCCGCGAGAACGCTAGCCAGGTAGACGCAGGCAATGGTGACTCGAACGCTGTGCCAGTAAGCGGCTGTCCGCGCGGTATCGAGAGCATTGTCCTCGCGCTGCATTTCGTCGATCAGCGCACGGATCTTCTCCATGGTGAACAATCCGCGGTCGGTCAGCACCAGCGTGCGGGCAGCGTCGGGATTGCCCGACTGATAAAGCTCTATGGTCTTTGCAAGCTCATTAAGCTTCTGCTTCGCTAACAGCCCTAGTCGTGCAGCGTTGGCGAGTTGGTCAGGATTGTCGGCAACGAGGCGTCCCAGTTTCCGGATGTGATTATCAATCTGGGTGATGGCTAGAGTGTAAGGTTCCAGATATCTCGGTTCGTGGGTATAGAGGTAGCCACGTTGGCCGGTCTCAGCGTCTTTCAGCAGGGACTCTGTCTGGGTGAGCTCCAATAACACCTGCTGCGTGTGATAAACCCATGCCTGGTTGTCGACCTGCACCGCCAACTGCCGCCGGATGACGACGGTGTTGGCAACCAGCAGCAGGAGCAAGACGAGAAAGCCTGTTACAACACTGAAGCGTTTGTAGAGAGGCTGCACGAGGATTCGTCCCCACACCTTGTACAGACAACGACGTAGGAGATTTTACCTGAAAACTCGTGCCGGTTGGCGCGTTGAGCTGAGACGCAGAGCAAGGCATCGTCGATGCCTTTTGGACACCAACGATGCCAAAACTGATTAGAAGCGGCTACTGCTGTGGGCTTTGATCTGCCTTCTCGTTCGTTTCCTTCTCGGCCGCTTGGGCACCGGGCATGATGTTCTTCAGCGGCGCTTTCAATTGATCTTCCAGTTCCGGATGCGGCAAGGGCTTGCGCGGCAGCATCTGGTCGCGCATGGCTGTGTTGTACACGAAGGTCGCCTCCACCACGGCAGCTTGCGCAATATCTTCCGGTGACAGCTCCTCGTAAACATCCATGTTGGAGTGATGGGTGCGCGAACTGTAGTCCAGAGGATCCTGGATGAATTGGAAGCCGGGGATGCCGATCGAGTCGAAGGCTTCGTGATCGGTGCCGCCGGTGTTGCGCAGCGTGATCGTGGAGACGCCGAGATCCTTCAGCGGCGCGATCCACTGGGCGAAGATCGGCGCCATGGCTGCGTTCTCCTGCAAATAAATACCGCGGATCTTGCCGCTGCCGTTGTCGACATTGAAGTAGCCGGAGATCTTCTCGTACTCGGGCTGTTTGAGTTGGATTGGGCCACCCGGCTTGCGCACCCACTCGGGCAGCTTCAGTTGATCCGGAGCGGTAGACAGCGGCACATAGCCGAAGTGCTGCTTGACGTAACCGTACGATCCGTACTCGCCCTGCTCCTCGCCGGTCCACAGCGCCGCGCGGATGGTGCGACGCGGCTTGACCCCCAGAGTCGTCAGGATGCGCATGACCTCCAACGTGACTAATGTGCCTGCGCCGTTGTCGGTCGCGCCTGTGCCGGACGTCCAGGAATCCAGGTGCGAGCCGACCATCACGACTTCGTCCTTCAGCTTGGGATCGGTGCCCGGAATTTCTGCGATGGTGTCGTAGCCGTGCTCATGATCGCCGGTGAACTTGGTGTCGACATTCATCTCAATCGTGACCGGCACGTTGGCTTTCAGCAGCCGATACACGCGTCCGTAATTCTCGATAGCCATCACGACGACGGGAAGGGGATTGGCCGTTTCGCGCTTATAGGCCTCCCAGCTGAAAGCAGCACCGCTGTCGTCGAAGATGGTGCCGCCCGAGCCGCCGCCATCGCGGCCATCGCGGCTGGGCGTAATCACCGCCAGCGCGTGCTCATCGGCGAGAAACTTCCCAACCTTCTGGCGCAGCTCCAGCCGCTTCATGTATTGCTGCAGGAAGTCGCCACGATCACGCGGCTTCAGCGGCCACTCGGTTAGCTTGTCGAGTTCCTTGTCGTCATAGCGGGTCCACAGCGGCTTCTCGACCGGAGGCACGTCGCGCATTGGGCCATAAAGAACGACCTTGCCCGCCAGCTTGCCTTTGAACTTGTCGAGATCCTTCTCCTCCTTGATATCCATCCAGACAGCCTGGCCTGTCACCGCACCACTCGTCGCCGGCGACCACGGCACGGCCTGCGCGATGAAGACCGCAGCGTCGGGCGACGCCATCCGCACCCAAGTGTTCAGCTGCTGCCAGCCCATGCCGAACTCACCCCAATCTTCGAGATGCGCATTTGCGCAGCCCATCGCGGTGAACTGATCGCGCGTCCACTCATTGGCGTGCTTCAGGTTTTGCGAACCCGTCAGGCGCGGTCCGATGTCATCGAACAACGCCGACGCATATTCCATCGCATGCGAATGATTCAGGCCTTCGATCCGGATGCGCTGGTACATGTTGAGGTCGAGGGTCTCGCGTTCCGGTTGCGGCTGGTCGTAAGAAGGTTCGCTTGCAGAAGCAATCTTCGATTTGTCGGCCGCAAGAATCGGCAGCGTGCAGGCGAGCAGGAAAGCAAGAGAAACGCACAGGCGTCGTTGTGCCATCAGAGGTTAGTCCCCAAGGGAAAAAGTTAAACTTGCAAGACTATCAGAAATTAGCAAGGCGAAGACTGCCGTTTTGACAGGGGTCTCATCTAACTAGACCAGCGGCTGTGACCAGCCGCAGGCCCCATAACGATGGACTGTCCGCCCGCGAACGAGAGCGTCCAGCGGCGAACAAAGAGAAAACCTTTTTCGTATCCAAATAGTGAAGGCAATGCTGGGAAAGCCACCAAATTTGGGGCTTGCCGAAGCGGACCTTCGATTGCAAAGTTACCCACGATGCACACCTTGCTCCATGATCTTCGTTACGGCTTTCGGCAACTCGTAAGGTCGCCTGGCTTTGCCGTTATTGCAATTCTGACCCTGGCTTTAGGGATCGGTGCCAATACCACTATTTTTTCCGTGGTCAACGGCGTCCTGCTGAACCCGTTGCCTTACCCCCAGGCCGATCGGCTGGTCGTGCTGTTTCACCACAAGCCAAACTTCGTGAATGGCTCCATCTCTTATCTGAATTATCTCGACTGGCGGCGCGACAACCGGAGCTTCGAGGCGATGGCTGCTTATCGCTACGGGAATGCGAAGCTCACCGGATCAGGGGAGCCCGAGAACCTCAGTGGGCGGATGGTGTCGGCGGGCTTCTTCGAGATTCTAGGCGTGAAGCCGCTGCTGGGGCGAACCTTCGCGGCGGAGGAAGATCAGCTGGGGGCCAATCCCACGGTTATGATCTCTGACGGTCTGTGGAAGCGAAAGTTCGCTTCCAATCCCAACGTCATCGGACAGGCGATCGTGCTGGATGGAGTACCGCACACCATCATTGGCATCATTCCCGCCAGCTTTCAATTGCGCCAATGGAATTTTCGTCCCGGCGACATCTATACACCGGTTGGCAATTACAGCGATCCGCATTTCCGCGAGCGCCAGGCGTCTTGGGGTATGGACGCCATCGCGCGCCTGAAGCCGGGCGTGACCCTGGCGCAAGCGGCGCAGGATATGGAGCGGGTCAACCGCGGCCTGGAGGCGGCTTATCCCGACGTTGACGCCGGCATTAAGACCACGATTGTTCCGATGAAGGAGGAGATCGTCGGCAATGTGCAGCCGGTGCTCTGGGTGCTGATGGGCGCCGTGCTGTTTGTGTTGCTGATTGCCTGCGTGAACGTGGCCAACCTGCAACTTGCCCGATCCACGGTGCGCGAGCGTGAATTCGCGGTGCGCGTCGCGTTGGGTGCACGGCAGTCGCGTCTCATTCGGCAGACGCTCACCGAAAGTCTGGCGCTGTCCCTGGTCGGCGGCGGCCTTGGATTGCTGCTGGCCTATTGGGGCGCGAAAGCCGCGGTGGCGGCAATTCCGGATATGCTGCCGCGCGCCGAAAATGTTGGCCTGGATGGCCGGGTCTTGTTGTTCACGCTGCTGGTCTCGCTGCTGGCGGGAGTTGTCTTCGGTTTGGCGCCCGCGCTTCGCATCTCACGCACCGACGTGAACTCCACCCTTAATCAAAGTGGACGCTCGCTGGTGGGAGCGCGTGCGCGCGCGCAATCGGTCTTTGTCACGCTGGAGATGGCAATGGCCCTGGTACTGCTGGTGGGTGCGGGACTGACGATTCGCACCTTGCTGCAGTTGTGGAACGTCGATCCCGGCTTCAATCCGCGCAACCTGATCTTCTTCGAGGTAGCGCCGGCCAAGTCGCTCTCGCGACAGTCGCCGGATGCAATTCGTGCGGCCTTCCGGCAAATGCAAGCGACCATCCGTGCCGTCCCGGGGGTAGAACACGCTTCGTTTGACTGGGGCGCTGTGCCGATGTTCGGCGACGACGAGGAGCCTTTCTGGGCCGACGGCATGACGCGGTCGCCACGTGTGGCAGATGCCCCGCTGGCACTGCGCTACGCGGTGAATCCGGATTACCTGAAGCTCATGCGTATTCCGCTGCTGGAAGGGCGCTTCTTCAGCGAGGCCGATAGCGAACACGGGTCCCGCGTCATGGTTGTCGACGAAAGCTTCGCGCAACGATACTTTCCTGGCCAGAATCCCATTGGCAAACATATCTACTTCCCGCCGGAGAGCACCGATGGCGAGCGCACGGACGAAATAGTCGGCGTGGTAGGACATGTGAAACAGTTCGGCCTGGCGCCCGACAAGTCCAACATTGTTGAAGGCGAGTACTATGAGCCCTTCGCGCAGTTGCAGGACAAGATGATGCCCATGGTCGGTGGTGGGGTGAGCGCGTTTGTCCGCGTGCGCGAAGGAGTCAACCCGGAGTCAGTGTTTCCAGGCATTCAGCACGCCCTGCGGCAATTCGACAGCGAGATGGTGGTTGACGATATGCAACCCATGCAGCAGGTGGTCGCCGACTCGATCGCCCGCCAGCGCTTTGCCATGATGCTGTTCTCGATTTTCGCTGGGGGCGCCTTGCTGCTGGCCGGAATCGGCATCTATGGCGTGCTGTCCTACATTGTGGGACAAAGGACGCGTGAGATTGGCATCCGCATGGCGATGGGAGCGCAGAAGGGCGATGTGGTACGGACGGTGTTGCGCGACGGAGCCGGGATGACGTTGCCGGGTGTGGGTATCGGCGTGATAGTTGCCCTGGGGCTCACCCGGCTGATGTCGGCCATGCTGTTCGGCGTCCAGCCAACCGATGTCGTCACCTTTGCTTCCGTTGCTGCACTGCTGTGCGTGGTGGCGTTGCTGGCGTGTTATGTGCCGGCACGACGCGCGGCCCGGCTCGATCCCATGCAAGCCCTGCGTGCGGAGTAAGCCGCTGGCGCTAGCTCTTTTGCCGCCGGCGCTTGAAGTGTGCGGCTTGGGGACGCCGGCGGCGCTTCAGCGACATCCAGCGCCCGAGGGTCTCTGACGAGGGGAAAAAGGCCGCCAGAAGCCCAAATCCGCCGATGACCACCAGAATCTCAGACGAATTAATCCCATTGGACGCGCCGGGATTCTGGCTGGGGATCACTTCATTGTGCGCCTTACGCCAGCCATAGAAGAGTAGTGCAGCTCCCAACACAAATATCGTGATTCGAAGTGGGAGTTTCACCGGCAATCAACTCCTTGCTTCCTGGGTCTCCGGGGTGAGTTGAACAGGCATATGGTGCGGACTTCCGCCCTGCACAAACGCCTCGGTCTCCTTCAGGATTTGCGAGACCAAAGCTGGCGTGGCCGCTTCGCAGTAAATACGCAGCAACGGTTCAGTGCCGGAGGCGCGGACCAACACCCAAGCTTCGGCGCCGTTGCCGTTCGTTGGCGCGTCGAGAAAGAACTTCACGCCGTCCAGCGTCTCGATTTTCTGCACGCGGAAGCTGCCCATGTGAGCGGGCTTAGCCTGAGCCCGGCGCATGGCTTCGTCTTTGACTTCGTTGTTGAGATGAAGGTCTATGCGACCGTAGTGATGCTCGCCATATTCCTTCTGCAAGTCGCGGACCAGCTGTCCCAGCGGCTTGCCTTCCTCCGCCATGATGTTGGCCAGCAGCAGGGAATTGAGAATACCGTCGCGCTCAGGGAGGTGGCGGCGGATGCCGATGCCGCCTGACTCCTCACCACCGATGAGGATGTCGCGCTCCAGCATGAGGTCGCAGATGTACTTGAAGCCGATGCCGCACTCGTGCAGCCTGCGGCCATATTTCGCCGCAATGCGATCCAGCATGCGCGTGGTGTTAAATGCGCGCACGATCTCGCCCGGCCACTGCTTGCGTTTCAGCAGCCACTCCAGGATCACGCAAAAAATCTTGTGCGAGTCGACGAAGCTGCCATCCTCGGCGACGGCGCCCAAGCGGTCGGCATCGCCGTCGGTCGCCATACCGGCCTGACAGTGGCCGTGACCTACGGCCTCTTGCAGCGCCGTGATGTGGGGCGGGATCGGTTCAGGATTGATGCCGGGAAACAGCGGGTTCAGCTCGCCGCGAATTTCAAAGTGGTTGATGCCGCTTTCGCTGAAGATGCCTTTAAGCACACCGCGGCCTGCGCCATACATGACATCGATGGCAAACTTGAATCCGGCTTCTTTGATCAGCTTTAGGTCGACGAAGTTTTTGATAGCTGCGATGTACGGCGTCTTGAAATCGGCCAGCGCGACGCTGCCACCTTTGCCTTCGAGGCGCGACGAATCCAACTCGCCTTCGATTGCGCGCATGATCGCCGGCGTACCCGAGCCGCCATAGTTGGCCTTGAACTTAACGCCATTCCAGTTGTAAGGATTGTGGCTGGAGGTGATCATGACGCCGCCGGCCGTGCCGAGGTTCTTCACCGCGTACGAAAGCGCCGGGGTAGGCGTGTAGTCGTCCGAGAGCCGCACCGCAATGCCGGAAGCCGCCAGCACTTCGGAGATGATCTCAGCAGCGCGCTGCGAGGCGAAGCGCGTGTCATAACCGACAACGAGTCCTTTGCTGGCGTCTTCGTGCTGGTGAACGTAATGCGCCATCGCGTTGCCCACCCGGCGCACATTGTCGAAGGTGAAGTCGTCGGCAATGATGCCGCGCCAACCGTCCGTGCCGAATTTGATTTGTGTGGTCATTGGTCCCTTTTGAGTTGTCATCACGAGGAGGCCTTCAGGCCGACGAGGGATCTGCTGTTCCTGCGACAGCATCAGTTTTATAACCCAAGCCGCGTTGCCAGCTCATGCAACGTGTAGGTTCGCTCTCGACCGGACCGCACCCTGCGCAAGACGGGCTCGGCTTCATAAACGTCCTCGGCTTCATAAACGTCCTCAGCTTCATAAACGTCCTCAGCTTCATAAACGTCCTCAGCTTCATAAACGTCCTCAGCATCCTCGATCCATTGCCGAAGGGCCTCACGTGCGAGTTGATCCGCCGGGCGACCAGCACGCTTCGCTAGCTTGTCGAGACGATTCGCCAGATCTCGTGGACGAACAATGACCATCGAAAACCCTGCCGCCCCTGAAGGGGCTCAACGATCATAATCGCGCCTACCCAGCGCTGAAGCGCTGGGCTAGCCTCTTCCGTCCCGCAAGCGGGACTCGGTGCATCTTGCCTCACACATTGTGCCGAGCCGAAAGCCAATTGCTAACTGCTAAACGCATGTGCTTCTACTCTCATTATGCACAGCACAGTAGATCTTGCTAATTGCCGGTTCTCTTACACCAGCCGCTTCAGTTTCTTCTCATCGAGATACTTCACCACTTTTCCTACATCCTGCGAATTGTCGCGCGTGGTGATCAGTAGTGCGTCGTCGGTTTCAACGACTACGAGGTCGCTGACACCTACCGCCGCAACGAACTTTCTAGTCGAGTGAATGAAGTTTCCTTGTGCATTCAGCGTGAAGCTTTGCTCTGCCTGAATGACGTTGGCGCCGTCGTTTGCCGGGTTGCGATGCTCATACAGCGCCGTCCAGGACCCTAAATCGTTCCAGCCGAAGCCGGCAGGAATGCAGTAGATTCCCGACTTGCCCTCGCCTTTCGCTGAGCGCGGTTCCAGCACGGCGTAGTCCACGCTGATGTTCTCACACTGCGGATACAGCTTTGCAAAGGTCTTCTCAAACTTGCGGGTGCCATAGCTGGCGGCGATTTCTTCCAGTAGCGGTGCGGTTTTCGGCAGATGCTCACGCAGGGCGTCGGCCAGAGTGCGAGCTCCCCATACAAACATGCCGCTGTTCCAGAAGAAGTTGCCAGCCTTCACGAACTGCTCGGCCACCTCAGCAGACGGTTTCTCGGTGAATCGCCGTACCTGGCGCACGCCTTTTTGAGACTCGCCAGCAACTTCGATGTAACCATAACCAGTCTCTGCCCGAGTGGGCTTGATGCCGATCACGACGATGTTCGCGCCGCTGGCCGCGATTTCGGCGGCGCGCAGGATGTCAGCACGAAAACGCTTCTCGTCGGCGATGACGTGGTCGGAAGGGAACATGCCGATGACCGCAGTTGGATCACGCCGCGCCAGGAGGAACGCTGCCAGGCCAATCGCGGGAGCAGTGTTTCTCCCCAGGGGCTCGGCGAGGATTTTCTTCTTATCGAGCTTCTTCAGCTGCCGAACGATCGGATCGCGCAAGTCGTCGTTGGTGATGACCCAGAACTGCTTCGCCTTCGCCAGCGGCAGCAGGCGCTCGACTGTTTCCTGGATCATGCTCTTCTTGCTGTTGAGCGGGAGAAGTTGCTTGGCCATGCGCTTGCGGCTGAGCGGCCAGAAGCGCGTGCCGCGCCCGCCGGCGAGGATTACAGGGTAGAAGTTATTCGCCAAATCTATTCACCACAGAAGCACCTTCGGCTCCCACTCAGGGCAGATTCCGGCGCGGAGATTTGAAGTTCGATTCTACTGAAGAAAGCGGCAGGACGCGAAGGTCTTGGGATGTGCTCCGTTTGGCGCGGCCACTCACGAAAAGACTTGTACCTTAAGAAGGCCCGATTCATGTAACTCACCAACCCCGCGGGATGGGAGAGAATCTATAGACGTTGCATCTCGTTAAGTGAGAATCGGCGCAGATGGTCGCTCGCGTGGAGGATCTTTGGATGAAGAACATTTTGCTGATGCGTTTCTTACCCGAACGCCCGCTGGTCGGGCTCGCAGTGTTGCGGATATGGATAGGAGCGACCCTGTTTTTGCGGCACGGATGGGAAAAGCAGCCAGCACATTGGGCACAGTTCATAGCGCATTTTCCTGACCCGATTGGGATCGGTTCGCACCCTTCCTTTTTCTTTGCCTTCTTCTCGGACTTTATCTGCGGGATCTTGCTGATGATCGGGCTGGGCACGAGATGGGCTGCGCTCTATTGTTTCGCAAATATCTTTGTAGCCTGGGCATTCGTGCACCGCTTTGCATTCCTTGGTAAAGTGCCGGGCAGCGATCATGGAGAGATCATTGTGCTGTTCCTCGGAGCGCTGTTGACATTGATCATTGCAGGTCCGGGGCTGGCGTCGATTGATAATATTCTCGCGCGGAAGAGTTGATTGCTCGCGATTGGCTACTCTACGTTGACAGAGCGTAGCAGCTTGGTTAGCGGCTCCTCGACCGGGCCGACCGGCAGCGACATCCGCATCAACTCAAGCTCCCACTGCGGATGTACCCGGTATTCGCGCACGCAGGCGGGAATGACGACTGCGTCCTCGGTGGCGAAGGTGATTGGCTCCATGCCTTCGGATTCGACGATGCCAGCGCCGTTGACGGCGACGACGATGTGCGGCGAATCGCAGGATAGCCGGGCGTGGAGATCGTCGCGCAATTTCATCTTTTCAACTTCGAAGAACGGCGAGCGCACCAGGACGTCGGGTGCGTCGCACTCTCGACGAATCACCTTGCCGGCGTTGGTATGCAGCTTCGTTGCCGCCAATCCCTCTTTGATGTGGAGCTCGCGCGGACGGCCGTAATCGTACAAGCGATAGGTCACGTCAGACGTCTGCTGCGTCTCGACCAGAATCATCCCACCACCGATGGTGTGTACCGTGCCAGCAGCAACGTACAGCATGTCCCCGGCAAAGACATCGACCCAGTTCAGCAGATCTTCGGCGCGCGTTTCTTCGATCGCTTGCCGGAAGTCGTCGAGCGTAACTCCGGACTTCAATCCCAAGGCCACCTGCGCCCCCGGCTGAGCGTGCAGTACATACCAGCATTCTGTCTTGCCGCAGGGATAACCGTTCTTCTGCGCTTGCTCGTCATCGGGATGGACTTGCACTGACAGCTTGGAGCCGGGAAACAGAAACTTCACCAGCAGCGGAAAACGATCTTCATAGCAGGACAATCGCCCGACCATCTCGCGCCGAAATTCCTTGCTGAGGTCAGCGAGTCTGCGGCCGGCCAGCGGTCCGTTGGCGACGCGATTGTCTTCCCACGTCAGCCAGCTTTCGCCGATGGGCTCGGCGACGGCGCGGGTATAAATCGGACGCAGATCACGCACGCCCCAGGGCCGCTCGTCGAAGATGGGGACCATCAGGAATGGATAGAGTTGGGACATTGGCTACACGCTGGCGAAGAAGTTGCGCATGCGTTCGATGCCGCGCTCCAGATTCTGCGGCGACGTGGCATACGAAATCCGCACGTGATCCTGCGTTCCGAATCCTTCGCCCGGCACCACGACCACGTGCGCATCGTGCAGCAGCCGGCGCGCTACGTCGGACGCGGAGTTCAGCCCGCCGCGCTCGAAGTACTGGCTAACGTTGGGATAGGCATAGAACGCGCCGTTCGGGGCCGCGCAGGTGATGCCGGGAATCGAACGCAAACCACTCACGATCTGATCGCGGAGCGCGATGTAGCCGGTCAGCATCTGATGCACGCAATCCTGGGAGCCGCTCAATGCCGCCACGGCTGCTTTCTGCACGATCGACGTCGGATTCGACGTGCTCTGGCTTTGAAGTTTGTTCATCGCACTGACGATGGGGGCCGGACCAAGCGCGTAGCCCAGCCGCCATCCGGTCATGGCATAGGTCTTCGAGAGCGAGCCGATGATGATCAGCCGCTCGCGCACATCGTGAACACAACCTGCCGAAAATTTCTTGCCGGTGTGGTTCAGGTAGACATAGCACTCATCGGAGACGACATAGACGCCGCGATCATGCGCCAGGCGCAGCACCTCGGTCATGTCCTCGGGATTCATCACTGCGCCGGAAGGATTGTTGGGCGAGTTCAGAATGATGACCTTAGTGCGCGGAGTCATGGCGCGTTCCACCATCTCGGCGGTCAGAGCGAAGTCGTGCCGCTCGTCGGTGGCGACGTAGACCGGCTCGCCGCCGGCGTAGCGCACGATGTCCTTGAACGACACCCAGTAAGGCACAGGGATGATGACTTCGTCGCCATGATCGACCAATACCTGAATGGCGTTGAACAGCGCATGTTTGCCGCCGACGGAGGCTATGCAATCCTCACGTTTGTAGTCGGAGCCGAAGTCGGCCGCGTGCCGCTTGACGATCGCATCGCGCAATTCCGCCGTGCCGCCCACCGCCGTGTATTTAGTGAAATCGGCGCGGATGGCTACGATTCCCGCTTCCTTAATGTGCTCCGGCGTGGGGTAATGCGGCTCGCCCGCGCCCAGATCGACCAAGTCAGCGCCCGTGGCGCGCAGCTTTTCAGCTTCGCCGGCTACCGCCATGGTGGCGGAAACTTCGATGCGTTGAATGCGATTGGTCAAGAACGAAGAAAGCTGGGTTCCCGCAGCAGTCATGATTTTTCCTTCATAAGAGATGTTTGCCTGTCGGCGAGATTCGTCGGCGAGCGATGCGCTGGCGCACACGCTGTTCCACCATTTGCGGCACCAGACCGTTCAGCTGCCCGCCGAGCTTCGCGATTTCACGGACAATGCGCGAGCTGAGGTAGGAATATTGTTCCGCCGGCATCATGAAAATGGTTTCCACCCGCGGTTCCATCTTGCGATTCATGAGCGCCATCTGCAGCTCGAATTCGTAATCGCTGATGGCACGAATGCCCCGCAGCACGGCATTAGCGTTCTGCTTGATGCAGTAGCTTACCAGCAATCCGTCGAAGGTATCGACCGAAACATTGTCGAGATCCGAGATCATGGCCACCAGCATCTCTTTGCGCTCGGACACGGTGAAAAGCGGTTCGCCCTTGTCGAGATTGCGGGCAATGGCCACGATCAGCTTATCGAAGAGCTTAGCTCCCCGGTGGATGAGGTCAAGATGCCCGTTCGTGACCGGATCAAAGGACCCGGGATATATGGCAACGATATTTTTCAATGGCCCTCGGAGCGGGAATTTACGCGATGATTTTATTCTGGCTGAGGTTTGGCAGGCAATCGGGAAACCAACTGAATCGGTGATTGGAGCGAACAGTTTTGTGGAAATCAGGGCCGCAAGTCGCACAGCAGAGCTCAAGCGAAAGCTCGACTGCGAACGCGCCCCCCCGAGTCCCTCTCGAGAATGCTTACTTCCGCCCCGCCGGTCCTTTGGGCTGCGCAGCCGGCGCGGCCTCGGCATTAGCAGCCGCGGCTTGTGCTTTGTCGGCGGCTGATATTAACCCCAAAGCCTGGCGCACTTCGGCTTCGAGTCTCGCGGCGATGTCTTTGTTCTCCTTCAGGAAGGTCTTCGCGTTCTCCCGTCCCTGGCCGACCCGTTCGCCCTTGTAGCTAAACCAGGAGCCGGACTTCTCCAGCAGATTCGCATTGACTGCCAGATCGATCAGGTCGCCCTCGCGCGAGATGCCTTCGCCGTACATCATGTCGAACTCGGCCTCGCGGAAGGGAGCTGCAACCTTGTTCTTCACGATCTTCACGCGCGTGCGCGAGCCGACCACCTGGTCGCCGTCCTTGATCGCAGCGATGCGGCGGATGTCGATGCGAACCGAGGAGTAAAACTTCAGCGCGCGGCCGCCGGTCGTAGTCTCGGGATTGCCGAACATGACGCCGATCTTTTCGCGGATCTGATTGATGAACACCAGGCAGGTATTCGACTTGGCGACGATGCCGGTGAGTTTGCGCAAGGCCTGTGACATGAGGCGCGCTTGCAGGCCGACGTGGCTGTCGCCCATTTCACCGTCGAGCTCGGCCTTGGGTACCAGCGCAGCCACCGAGTCGACCACCAGCACGTCGATCGCACCCGAGCGCACCAGGGCTTCGGCAATCTCCAACGCCTGCTCGCCATAATCGGGCTGTGAGACCAGCAGGTTGTCGACGTCCACTCCCAGTTTGGCAGCGTAGATGGGATCGAGCGCGTGCTCGGCATCGACAAAGGCGGCCATTCCGCCCTGCTTCTGCGCCTCCCCAATCACCTGCAGCGCGATGGTGGTCTTGCCGGAAGACTCCGGGCCGAAGACCTCGACCACGCGACCGCGTGGGAAGCCGCCGACACCTAGGGCAGCGTCGAAGGAGATGGCGCCGGTGGAGATCACGGAGATGGGAACCACGGCTCCCTTGCTCCCCAGCTTCATGATGGAGCCCTTGCCAAACTGCTTCTCGATTTGCGATAGCGCCAGGTCGATAGCCCGGCCTTTTTCAGTTTTCTCGTCCGCCATGAGTGCTGCTCCTTGGCTGCTCCATCCCGGCCGGATGGCGCGGGAGAACAGGCAAAAGTAAATTGTGATGGGTCAGTGAGGCAGGCGCCGTTCGGGGCCCCGATTACACGCGAGTTTCGCGTGCAATCGGCGGTTCGGAATGGGCGATTCGCGGTGAAGAGCGCTTGGATCCTGACGGCCTATTATACAGCCAGTTATCGTCAAAAAGCGAAGAAATAGCGAACTATACGGGAACGAAAGTACATGTACTTTCGTGTCTCACATTGGCTTGTGACGCCGGTTACGGATGCCGTGTTTCGATAGCCTTTGGCGCGATCTTCGCCGTACGGCGCTCGTTGGCATTTCCTTTGGCAATATTAACCCTTCAGTAACTTAATTATCGGATCACATAGTTTTTCAGTGGCTTTCGGGCAGCGTGTATTCAAAGTCGTAGGAATGCTTTCCGTCTGCGATGGTGATGTTCATCATGCCGGTTAGCCCCACCAGTTGGCCGGTGCCAGAGTCGGGCGCTACGGTGATTGTCAGTTTGGGCACGCCGCGAGTCATCGTCCCAGTATGCTGAAGAACGAAGCTGCCACTGCGGCCTGCCAGGGTGCCGGTGAACTGCTCAAGGGCAACGTACGCTCCTGAGGAGCCCTTCGCGCCGGTGCCAAAACTCAACATCTCGCCCTGGCTTACGCCAGTAAGGTCGCCCTGCCACTGTTTGTCCAGGGACATGCGTCCGACGCCTGCAGCCTTAGCCTGCTCGTCTGCCGTCTGCGGAATCGCCTTCACCTCGAACGTACCCGTCGCATGACCCGTCACCATCGCCCCCTTGTTGTTCGGTGCTTGAGCCGGAGAAGGTCCCTGTGCAACTGCAACCCACGTCAGGCTGAACAACAGCACGACCACCGCGACAACACTAATATTCCGAGATACCATGTCGCATTACTCCATTGCGGGCTAACGCTTCAGTAGATCCACCGGCTCGCGAACGTCGGTTACGCGGAAGTATTTCGCTAGCGCCGGATATCGTTGGGCGACGGCCTCGTACATGGCAAACGCCACGTTGCGATAGGAGAAGTGTCCGGCCGCGCCAGTACGCAGCTCGCTGATGTAGATGACCTCGGCGAAATCCATTTGGAAGAGGGTGCGTTTGCGGAAGGCCAGCGGGATGACATATTGCGACTGCTCCGCGCTCTCTTCGCCTGGCCGCGCCGCCAGCTGGCTTACGGTGTAGCGCGCGCGCTCTATCGCGGCATCGTAGCGAACCGTCAGACCAGATGAGTCGATCTCCGCCGGGACGTCGTAGCCGTGGGCGGTGGTGTAATCCTGCACGATTTGCACACAGCGGCGATGGCGATGCATGTCGCGGAAGCCGCCGATGTCCATCAGGATATCGAAGCGGAACTGCTGTCCGGCGCAGAAGGTGCGCGCGACTTCGTCGTGGGGACCGCGATAACGCAGGCCCAGGTCGATAATCTCGCGACGCTGCGCCTCCGGCAGGCCGCTTACGACATCGCGAATTTGCCGGTAGGAACAATGCGAGTACTGGTAGAGCAGGGTGGTTGCCAGCGCGATCTCCAGGGGATCATCGTCCAGCAGATCCACCGTGGGAGCGTACTCGATTGCAACTCGGGACAGTAATTCTGCGGCCGCCGCTCTCAGCTCGCGCCGCGTTTCGATTTCATAAGGGTTGGGCTCGGCATATTTCATCAGCGTGGGGGCGACGCGCACCGGGCGCAGCAGGAATTCGCGCGCCGGCTCGGCCATGCCAGGAAAATCACGTTCGATCTGACTCAGCAACTCGCGTGCTTTGGTTTCGCTGACGTTATATGCCGGCTCCTGAGCGGCACGCCGCAACAACTCGCCCAGACGGCGGACCTCGGCATGGGTATGCGACAGCAGCCGCGAGACCTGGTTCTCCAATGTCCGCGCGCTGACGATCTGACCCAGCGACGTGTTGGTGGCCAGCGGCAACAGGTAACGCGAGATATCGAAGGCGCGAGCGCGCAGCGTGCGCTCATAAGTTTCCTGCTTCATCTCCGGCGGCTGGGGCGTACGCTGGCGGAGATAGCGAAACACCTCGTCGGAGGAATGGCGGTACTCGCTGAAGAGATGATCGACGGCTTCCCGATACAGGGCGCTAGCGGCCGCGTCGTTGCCAAAATCTGGAACGTAATATCCGCTTTTCTGGAAATCCTGATAGCGGGTTGAACGCTCCTGGCCATCCCAGCGCGGTTCATCGACAGCCACCGTCGCCGCCAGAATCGACAGGCGCTCGATGGCAAAGGCGATGTGCGCGAGATCGGCAATGCTACGATGGCCGTACTGGAAATAGAAGGTGTTGAGGAACTTTTCGGCTTTTTGGTCGTTGATTTCGGTTAGCGATTCGCGCATGGAAAGCGCGGAGCGCGAATACTTGGCCATGCCGTAGGCCTGCACCTCGGGATCGGCGCCGTGGACGGCGTAAACGTCGGTACTGGTTTCGGTGTGGGAAGGAACGTCGCCGTTATTTGCCCCAGGCTTGTATCCGGATGACATTGCGGTGAATCATATGCGGTATGGCATCGGTGGGCAACACACGGGCCTGTGGGAATCTTGGAAAGAATTGGACTGAGCTCGATTGGTAGGTTGAAATTATTTCCTGCGTTCATACGAGACGATGTCGCAAAAGATAGTGAGTTACTTATTGGCAGCCCTGCTGCTCAGCATTCCTGCAATAACTAGCGGCCAGCAAGCCCAGCCGGGCCTCGGCGGGCCACCTTCCCGGATGGGATTGACGGCGGGAGCGGATGTACCAGGGGCTGCCGGCGCCGGCTCCTTGCCGCTGCCGCACGCGGTGCGACCGATCATGGCTCCCGAGCTGGCGTTGCAGATGTTTGAGAGCCGCGGGCCGTGGCAGAAAGCTGAGCTGAAGTCCTACACCGACCAGACCCTGGTGATGGCTGAACTCCTGGACAGCTCGCAGCGCGGGGCGTTCGAGCTGGAAAGCTCTTACGTGGCGCCGCACAATCTCGCCTTTAAGCCCATTCGCTATACGGGCGATCCGTTCGTTAAGACCAACGTGATCACCCGCATCCTGCAATCGGAAGTGGACTATGTGAGCAGGGACGATGCTTCCCGCACAGCCTTGACCGCGGCGAACTACAAGTTCTCTTACAAAGGAGACGAGGAGCTGAACGGCCGTTCGGTGCACGTTTACCAGGTGAAACCGCATCACAAGGGCGCCGGACTGTTCAAGGGCCACATCTACATCGACTCGAGTACGGGAACGCTGGTGCGATCCGAAGGGGCGATCATCAAGTCGCCTTCGTTCTTTCTCCGGCATATTGAGTTTGTGCAGGATTACACGGACGTTGCCGGCTACACTTTGCCGGTTCAACTGCACACCACGGCGCGCGCCAGCTTTGTGGGCCGGGTCGCGGTCGACATCTTCCATCGGCAATACGAACCGCGACCGCTGGCTGCAGCACTGCAGACGGGCGCCGCTGCTGCCGGACAACCTTAGCCTTGCGCCGCTTACCGCCCGAGACGCCATCGCCGTTCCAGCTTTCCGAGGTGCGCACGCGATGGGTGGGAGCCGATTCCATCCTCTTCGCTACCGCACATCGGCCATGGCCCGCGCCCATGGGGCCGTGGATCATGACACAGCGAATGAACGATCTGCTGTTCTTGAACTACGCGCTGGCGCCCGAGGTAGTGCGCGGCCTGGTCCCCAGTGTCTTAACGCTGGATACCTACGAGCAGAGCGCCTGGATCACGGTGGCGGCGCTATGGATTAATCACCTGCGGCCGCCGGGAGTGCCTTCGCTGCCATGGTTCTCGCAGCTTTCGCAGGTCAATGTCCGAACCTACGTCAGCTACGAGGGCAAGCCGGGCGTCTACTTCTTCAGCATGGATGCCAGCAATCTGTCGGCGGTGTGGGGCGCGCGCATCTTTTATCGGCTGCCGTACTGGCAGGCGTCGATAAGCGTGAAAGGCAAGGGCGGAGCGAAGATCGACTACGTTGCCAAGCGACAACACGGTCCCAAGCCGGCGGAGCTGAAGTGCGGGTACGGCCCGGCCAGCCGGGAGTCGTTCCATGCCCGACCGGGATCACTGGAACACTTTCTGGCCGAGCGATACTGTCTGTATTCGGTGAGCCGCAAGCGACTTTATCGCGCAGAGATTCACCACCTGCCATGGGAGTTGCAGGATGCAGCTGTCGATCTGCAGGTAAATAGCATGGCGCAAAGCGCAGGGCTACAACTTCCTCCAGAACCTGACCTCACATTTTTTTCCCGCGAGTCGAAGGTGCTGTTCTGGGCGCCGGAACGATTGCGATAGGATCACCCGTGCAGGACATCAATCCTCAGATCGTTACCTGATCGGATCGCGATACAATTTCGCTCGGGTATCTCGCTTGGAAAATAAGGCCATCGCGCAAATCCTCTACGAAACCGCCGACCTGATGGAGGTCAATGGCGACGACTCCTTCCGCATTCGCTCCTATCGTCGCGCCGCGGAGGCGCTGGAAGCGCATCACGAACAGGTTTGCGGACTCACCGACGATCCTAAGAAGTTGTTGGAAATTCCCGGCATCGGGAAGGGAATGGCTGCTAACATCCAGGAGCTCTGCCGCGCAGGCAAGCTTGCCCTGCATCAGGAGCTGCTGCAGAAATATCGGCCATCGATGTTGGAGCTGCTGAAGATTCAGGGACTGGGGCCGAAGACCATCGCGCTCATCTGGAGCGCCTTTCAGGTAAGCGACCTCGCGGGCGTGGAACAACTGGCGCGCGAAGGCAAGCTGCGCGAGCTGCCGCGTTTGAGCGAAAAGAGCGAACAGAAGATCCTGAAGGCGATCGAGGACTACCGCCGCATCTCCGGACGCTTCCTGCTGGACGACGCTGATCGCACGGCAGAGAAGCTGACGGAACATCTCAAACACATCAAGGGCATCGAAAAGATCACGCCCGCCGGATCGTTACGACGGGGGCGGGAGACCGTCGGCGATCTCGATGTGCTGATCACCGGACCCTGTTGCTTGAATGATGAGAAACGGGGTGAGCTCATCGAAGAGATTCTGCGCTTCCCGGGGATCACGCAAGTCTTGGCGAAAGGCGACAACAAGGTGAGCTTCAAATTGCGCAGCGGCATGCAAGTGGATGTCCGCTTGTTGCCGCCGGAATCCTACGGCGCAGCGATGCAGTACTTCACCGGATCGAAGAACCACAACGTGACGCTGCGACAACGCGCCCTGAAGATGGGCTATACGCTCAGCGAATACGGGTTGTTTCGCCTCGATGACGAGAAACGAATAGCCGGAGCCACCGAGGACGAAATCTATGGCGCGCTCAAGCTCGACTGTATTCCTCCCGAGATGCGCGAGAACTGCGGCGAGATCGAACTGGCTGCGGAGCACAAACTTCCCCGGCTGATCACGCTGAAGGATCTTCGCGGCGAAGTCCACATGCATACCGTCGAGACCGACGGCAAGTGCACTATCGAGGAGATGGCGGAGGCGGCGAAGGAGCGCGGCTACAAGTACATCGCGATTACCGATCATTCGAAGAACCTCGCCTTCGCCAATGGCTTGGACGATAAACGCGCAGTCGAACACATGGCGCGCATTCGCGCGGCGGACAAGCAGATCGATGGCATCACCATCATGGCCGGGGTCGAGGTAGACATCCTGACCGATGGCGAACTGGACCTGTCGGATTCGGTGCTGGAGCAGTTGGACGTGGTCGTCGCCAGCGTGCATTCGGCGTTCAATCAGGAACCGCAGCAGATGACCGATCGGCTGCTGCGCGCGCTGGATAACAAGAATGTATCGATCCTCGGGCACCCGACTGGAAGGTTACTGCTGCGGCGCGATGCCTATCGTTTCGACATGGATGCGGTGCTCAAGTCGGCGCTCAAGAATCAAGTCGCGATGGAGCTGAATGCCTATCCCGACCGGCTCGACTTGAACGATGTGCATCTGCGCATGGCGCGCGAGCGTGGGGTGAAGATTGTCATCAATACCGATGCCCATCACACCTCGCACTTCGAGAAGATAAAGTATGGAATTCTTCAGGCGAGACGCGCCTGGCTTACTCCTGGGGATGTGCTGAACACTTTGCCGGAGAAGGAATTTCGCAAAGCGATGAAGAAGCAGTGGCCGACGAAGTAGTTTCAGGTTTCAAGTTGCGAGTTTCAAGTTTCGAATAAACGCAGGACAAACTTATGGCTGAGAATGAAGTTCCGCCGAAAACGGGCGATCAACCTCTATCACAGGCTTCGCCCGAGGCTTCATCAAAGGCTGCGGACGGCGTTCCTCCAACTCCGAAAATAGCCGCCACAGATGCATCTAAGGCAGCACCGCCGGGGCCCGCTTACGATGAGTTCGGGTCGGCTAAGCGCAACCTGCCTCCGGCAATGCCGGTTGCGATTGCAATTCTGCTGGTAGCGGTGGTGGTGGGAATCATCGCCTACACCAATCGCGCCAAGCCGGCGGCGCAGGGAAGCATCAATGGCGTGTGGTTCAGCCAGCCGGCCAACATGTCGAGCCCGATGATCCTGGTTGAAGTCACGCTGCACAATGTTGGCGAGAAGACGCTTTACATCAAAGACATTAAGGCCGATGTGATGACGGATCAGGGCGATCAGACAGATGAACCCGCCTCGGCGACAGATTACGATCGTTACCTAATGGCCTACCCGGCGCTGTCCGGCCACGCGGCGCCGCTGAAGGTAGAGATGAAGATTCCGCCGGGAGCGGAGCAGAAGGGTGCAGTGATGGTGTCGCTGCCAGTCACGCAGCAACAGTTTGACGCGCGCAAAGACTTGTTTGTGACCATCCAGCCCTATGATCAAGCGCCGATTGTGCTGCATGAGAAGAGCGCAGCAGGAAAGTAGAATGGGCGGGCTTTTCGAGCGTCGGCTAGACAGGCTGCTGAGAAGTTCCGGGAAAGCAGATCCCTCGTCGGCCTGAAGGCCTCCTCGCGATGACAAAAGGACTTACCACGGCACAGCTAAAGCTGTCTTTCAAAACCCATCGGGCATGAACGTTCTGGTCATTGGCGGGACCCGGTTCATCGGCCTATACGTCGTGCGCCAACTTATCGACAGCGGACATTCGGTCACCGTCTATAACCGTGGGGAACACGAGAGCGCGCTGCCTGCGAGCGTGCGCCATATGCGGCGACCACGAGCGGCCATGCCGGTGCTTAGCTTTCCCGCGGAGTTGGTAACCCCACCCCCTGATGTTGTGATCCACATGATCGCCATGGGTGAGGCCGACACTCGCGGCGCTGTCGAGTTCTTTCGTGGGAACACGGGCCGCGTGGTTTGGATCAGCAGTGGCGATGTGTATCTCGCGTATGGACGATTCACGGGGACAGAGCCAGGGCCAGTCCTGCCCGGATTGTTGGCGGAAGATTCGCCGCTGCGAACGATGCTGTATCCCTATCGTGACGCCGCGAAACCTGTCGACGACATCGCCAACACCTATGACAAAGTTCTGGTGGAGCGGATCGCGGCGAGCGATGGGGAATTGCCGGCAACGATTCTACGCTTGCCGAAAGTCTATGGCCACGAGAGCAATTCCGATCTGGCGACGGTTTACGCGTTTCGCGACCATCCGCAGTGGCGATGGACGCACGGATACGTCGAGAATGTAGCCGCTGCGATCGTGCTGGCTGCGGTGCATCCGGCGGCTGCCGGCAGGATCTACAACGTCGGCGAGGAGCGCACGCCGACGGTAGTCGAACGACTCGCGAAGCTGCCGCCGTCGGAGGTACCAGTCAACGCGGATCCGAAGTTCAATTTCGATCAGGACATCGCGTACGATACGACGCGAATTCGTACGGAGCTGGGTTATGGGGAGGTTGTGCCGGAGGACCTGGCGATGATGAATGTGCTCAGTGCCGCCGGCTGAAGAGGCTGCTGAAAAGGTCCGGGAAGCAGATCCCTCGTCGGCCTGAAGGCCTCCTCGTGATGACAAAATAAGCCGCCTTATCGGCACGACTGAAGTCGTGCCCTGTTACGAGGCGCACGGAGACCGACTTCCTCGGCGGCTGGCTGAAGCCGGATCGGAAAGGTACTGCTGCTCGGACGCTGGCCTAAAGGCCAGCTCTACCGAGGCAATTTCGGGCTGGGCCGCCCCTTTGTTACTGCGACACCGGGGTTGGGGCGTTCTTCGGTGTCGAGAGGTAGCCGGTAATGGAGTTCTTGTCGGCATTGAACACGACCACCTCGTACAGCATGTGGTCGCGTCCGGTGTAGAACTGCAGCGGCTCGTTCACCGTGCGATCTTTCTTCTCGATGGTGCGATCGTCAGCAATGACGTTGAGCGTAAAGCGGCTCTTCTTCGCATCGACCTTCTTGAGCTGCAGGCTCACGGTCGAGACCGGCGTACGCGCGCCCTTCTGCAGCGTGAAATCGTAGTAGTTGCGCTCGCCCTTTCGTTTCAGCTCGGCCAACTCCGACGAATTGTGGGCGATGAGGCCGCTCTGCAGGCCGAGGTCGCCAATCGTTTTCTCCAGCTTCTGATTGGTCGCGGCCAAATCGGTCTGCGTCTTTTGGATATCGGTCTTGGCCGCGCCCACATCGGTCTTGACGCTGCTAACCTCACCGCTGACGGCGGCGATCTGTTGTCCCTGCTGGTTCTGAGCCGCCGCGAGCCTGGCGGCTGCGGCCTTCTGCGCCTTTTCCAGCTCGGCCGTACGAGCGGCGATCTCCTGCTGCGTCTCGCCCGTCGCCGAGCTTAACTGCTGCTTAAACTCGGAAGAGGTGGCGTGCAGGCGGTCAGTCAAATCCGCCTGGGCAGCTTCCAGGTCCTGCTGCTTCTGCTCCAGCGCTACAATTCTCGTCTTCAGGCCATAGATCAGGTATAGCGACGCAGCCACATAAATCACCGCAGCCGCAAGCAAGACGTATGTCAGGATGGAGCTTTTGTCGAAGCGACTGGCCTGAGGTTCAGGCGCAGGGTTCTCTTCTTCTAGGAGCATTACAGATCCTTTCCTGCCAGGCTCAATTCTGCGAGAGCCAAAAACCACTGTCAACAAGCATATACGGCTGGAAACCGGAAACGTAACCCCACAACGGGCGTACGTCACAGCGCGGACTTGCGTGGCCAAGGCAAAATAGGTATTGCGCTTTGCGATGTAGGCGAGTTCCAAACATAACGAGACCATGACTGAAACGGCGGTTGCTCCAGGCAAAGTCACGAACGAAGAGAACAAATCTTCCAAGCGTGTGCTCGACCCGCTGGATCGGCTCTCGGAGATTCTGTTTGGCGTAATCATGGTGCTGACTTTCACCGTCTCGCTGCGCGTGGCGCGAGCCGACCGGACACAGGTGCGCGAGATGTTGATTGGCGCGCTGGGCTGCAATCTGGCCTGGGGACTGATTGACGGGATCATGTACCTGATGTCGTGCGTCAGTGAGCGCGGGCATAACTTCGCGGTTCTCAGAAAGCTCCATCGTGCTCCCGCAGCCGAGCAGGCTAACCAGATCCTCGCGGACGAGTTGCCGCCGGTTGTGGTTGCCGCATTGCCGGCAGGCGCATTGGATGGAATGCGCCAGAACCTGCACAAGCTGCCGGACCCGCCGGCACGCCCGCGGCTCACCAAGGACGATTGGCGCGGCGCCGTTGGTGTCTTCCTGCTAGTGTTTCTATCGACGTTCCCAGTCGTGATTCCTTTCCTGGTGACTCACGATATCAAGGTGGCCGGGCACATCTCGGACGTGATCGGCATGGCCATGCTGTTCTTAGCCGGGTACGCCTATGGGCGCTACGCCGGTCACAGTCCCTGGGGATGGGGGCTGTCGATGGTGGCCATCGGCGGCATTATGATCGGGCTGTGCATTGCACTGGGCGGATGAAAGCGATCCTCAAACTCGCGTCGGTGCTGCTGATTTTGTGGAGCTGTCATTTGCTGGCCCAGGAGACTCCGGCACCGCCGCCCGCGAAGCCGCTTGCGGACAACGCCAGCGATGCCGACCAGGCCAGTGCCAATGCATGGAAGTACAACCTCACCGTCGACGGCTACATCGTGCCGGATGGCGAGGGTTACGCCAGCCCGTACTTCACTGCTGACCATCAGTGGCTGCACTTGGAAGCGCGGTACAACTACGAGAATCTGCACACGGGATCGTTGTGGGCCGGCTACAACTTCACCGCCGGAAAGACTTTGCAACTTGCGGTCACGCCGATGATCGGCGGGGTTTTCGGGAGGACCACCGGCATAGCTCCGGGCTGTGAATTTTCGCTGACCTACAAGAAGCTACAGTTCTCCAGTTCCAACGAATACGTATTCGATACCACAAGCAAGTCAGGCAGCTTCTTCTACAGCTGGCCGCAATTGACCTTCTCGCCGGTGAGCTGGCTTAAGGTTGGCGGCGTAGCGCAACACACCAAGGCATTTGAGACGCCGCTCGACACGCAACGCGGCTTCCTGGTCGGCGTGTCGATCAAGCAAATGGAATTCACGACCTACGTTTTCGATCCGGAACTGCCAACTCCTACCGTTGTTCTCGAGGTGGGATACAGCTTCTGAGCCTGCGTCTCGCGTGCCCGCGCATCACAGAACACTGGCGCGGCCATCACTGAAAGCCAATCCCACCGACTCTAGAATCAGGGCGTCCCAGGTGAGCTGTCGTTGAGAACCTATCCGGAAGCATCGCCGTCTTCGGAGCTGTCATGAAAGCACTGACAGGACTACGCTGGTGTCTCTCCACCGTCATCGCTTGCGCTAACCTGATCGCGCAGCAACCGCCGCAACATCCCATCATCTTGAAGGACGGAACGATCGGCGCCGTCAGGTTCGAGCACACTTCCCACCTCCAAGTCGCGGCTAAGTGCGTAGTCTGCCATCATGCGTCCAAACCGCTGAAGCCGCTTAAGTCTTCCCAGGAAGCCTGCACCGATTGCCACACGAAGCCACTCACGCCGCCCTTAACCACCGGCTTGCCGGCAGCGTTTCACAACTCCACGGCCACTGCGGGGCTGTGCATCGATTGCCACAAGGAGCAGAATGCCAGCGGGAAAGCGGCTCCGGTAAAGTGTGCCGAGTGCCACCAGAAGAGCAGTGGGTGATCTCGATCAGGGCTGATTATGTTGGCTACCACGCTAGCTGCCGAACAAGGCGGCTCCGTGGAACGGTGCGAGGACCAGCGTCAGCGCCAGCATCACCGCTGCGGCTAAGGCGAGCCAGCGACGCTCGCGACCGAGGTCAGGCCACTGCGGGACATTGGGATGTCTCATGCCAGTGAAGGCCAGGATCAGCGCCCATACCAACCACCCCATCCAGAAGAAGACTCCCAGCGGAATCAGGATTCCGATGGTGGTGCGCGTCACCCACTTGTGCGATCGCGGCGACACCGCATAGATGATGTGCCCGCCATCAAACTGCCCGCCAGGCAAGAGGTTCAGCGCTGTTGCGAACATTCCCACCCAGGCGGCGACCCCGACCGGATGCAGATAGAGCGCATCCAGCGGCGCGCTGCTGTGTGTGTAGGACGCTAGAGCACGATGAAAGAGGCTGAAGATCAGCGGATAGCCGAACTCCAGTCCCGAAGCCGATGCATCCGCAGGCATCGGCTTCGATAGCGCTAGTCCCCACAAGAGCACGGGCAGTGCGACCAGGAAGCCGGCAATCGGACCGGCGATGCCGATGTCGAAGAGCGCCTTGCGTGAAGGGATTTGCGACTTGATTCGGATGAGCGCGCCGAACGTACCAATCAATGTGGGTGCGGGGACAAAGTAGGGAAGTGTCGCGTATACGCCATTGCGCTCGGCCACGATGAAGTGTCCGAATTCGTGCGCGAGCAATATGCCAAGCAGGGTCAGCGAGAAGGGCAGGCCCATCAGCAGACGCGAAGGATTCTGCCAGATCCAGCGAATCGGGAACAGCGGCAGCGTGTAGTTGTCGGTGGTGAAGGCCGGTAGGCCATGCATGAAGTTGAATTGCAGCCGCGCGCCAACGACCAGGGTGGTAAACAGCGTCAACAACAGCAGAAGAATGTTCAGCCAATAAGGACGACGGCGTGCCGGCGCCGCAACAAAGACCTGTGGGTACGACGATACTTCGAAGGTGTAGGAGACTGGCCGCGTGCTATCAGACATCGTTACGTGTTAGATGATCGCCCGGCGCAAGACGAAGCAAACGCGGCGCCAACGGCGCAAACGGTATGCATCGGCACAGCGCGGCTACTCGATCGACTGCAGCTCCTTGCCGGGCTTGAAGCGGACAGCTTTGCCGGGCGGAATGTTGACCTCTGCGCCGGTGCGCGGGTTGCGGCCAATGCCCGTCTTACGTGGCCGCACGGTGAAGACGCCGAAGCCGCGCAGCTCAATGCGATCACCTTTGGCCAGCGACTTCTTCATGCTTTCGAACACGGTTTCGACCGCCATCTCCGCCTTGGTCTTGGTGACGCCGGTCTTGGTAACAACTTCGTTAATCAGGTCCAGTTTGATCACGAGTGGCTCCGCAGATTGACGTTCACTGGGCGCGATGGCCCGCACCGCAGAAACTGCTGTGATTCTAGCCGACTTTTTACGGGAGCGGTAAGTTACTTTTGGACTTCGACTTCCCAACCGATGGGCGAATCCTAGTGAAGCCGGCGGCCATTGTCAACCAGAGCTGCATTCCGTAAGATGACGTTTCGGTGTACGAGCAGATTTGCATCAGTGCTCGACTTGACCGCCTGCTAAAGACTCTGGGTTGTGTTCGGGTTGGGTAGAGCAGCGCTTCAGCGCGGCGTTTAGTTGCAATACTAACGACGCCTTGAACCAAAGCGGTCATTTCCAAATGACCGCTTTGGTTCAAGGCTGATCAAAGCGAGGCGGCTCGGACGCCAGCCTGAAGGCTGGCTCTACCCGCCCAAGGAGCTGCATTGTCGATTAAAAGCGACCGCTGGATCCGCAAGATGGCCACTGAGCACGATATGATCAATCCCTTCTCGGAGAAGCAGGTCCGCGAAGGCGTGATCTCCTTCGGCCTGTCGTCCTACGGCTACGATCTGCGGGTCGCCGACGAGTTCAAGATCTTCACCAACGTCAACAGCACCATTGTCGATCCTAAGAAGTTCGACGAGCGTTCTTTCGTCAGCCTGCAAACCGACGTCTGCATCGTGCCGCCGAACTCTTTCGCGCTGGCGCGCTCGGTCGAGTACTTCAAGATCCCGCGCGACGTGCTGACCATCTGTGTCGGCAAGTCGACCTACGCGCGCTGCGGCATCATCGTCAACGTCACGCCGTTTGAGCCGGAGTGGGAAGGCTTCGTCACGCTCGAGATCTCGAACACAACGCCGCTGCCGGCGCGCATCTACGCCAACGAGGGCCTGTGCCAGATCCTGTTCTTCCAGTCGGATGAGATGTGCGAGACCAGCTACAAAGACAAGCACGGGAAGTATCAGGGGCAGAAGGGAATCGTGCTGCCGAAGCTGTGAGTGGGCTATCAGCTTTCGGACGTCGGCTGACCAACCGCTAAGCAGAACTTAACCGGAGCAAACAACCTGCTGCTACTTCCGCGGTCCGGCTTCGCTTTCCTTGTACATGTATTTGATACTGGGCTTGTAGATCAGCAGGTTGGATGTGCCGATGCGATTTACCTTCAGGCAGTACTTGTCGTACCACTCGATGATTCCATGTACCTCTTCGCCGTCTTGCAGCACCAGCACCATCGGGGTTTTGGCCTGCATTTGCTTCTGGTAATAGAAGGTCTCGGCGTGGGTCTGCTCCGGCGGAGGCGTCTTCTTGCCGTTGGAGCGATCAGGGCGCTCAGCGCGATCGCTGCGCTCCGGGCGGTGGTTCTCCGTGCGCGGATGATCGTTGCGATTGAGTGCGGGACGGATCAGCTTGCGATTCGCGAAGGCTTCCGGATCAACAGCTCGCCCTACTGCGGTAGCATCCATGGAATCTTTCATGGGCTTGGCTCCTGCGGTCTGCACACCAGCCTTTCGGCAATCGTGAACCCGGTTCCAACCGACACGGTTGTGCGGCAAGCTCTGTAGTGTGTCGACCCGAGGTTTTCGTCAGGTGTGAACTTAGCGATACCCTAACACAGTAGTACCGCCAAGACAATCCATAACGGCTGCTACTTTGGTACTAACGCTCCAGTGAGGTGGCGAACGAGTCCAGCGCCAACGAGCGCAGCAGGTTTCGACGCATCCCGCTCTCCACTTCGCCCAGCCGCTGGACGGCGGTCGCGATCCACGAGAAGTCCACGCTTTCGGCCATGCGCGCCAGTTCCGGCTGAATGTCCTGATTGCGAACCAGTTCTGCAGTACCCGACTTCAGGAACAGCATGTCCTCCAGCAGCGAATACAGCGTGCGAATCAGTTGCTCGGTCTTGGCCTTGCCCTCCGCGCCGGAGCGATACGTATCGGTCACGCGAAACAGATCGCTGTGATCGCCAGAGCGCAGCGCGGGAGCCAGCATCGTCAATGCATCCTGTCGCGCGGCAAGATATCCGGCGAGATCGAAGCTGCGCGCGCGTCCCAGCCCGCCGCCGCACACGTGCGCCACCAGAGCACGCTCGCGTGGCTTCCACTCGGGGCGATGCTTCGCCAGGTATTGCTCGACCTCCGATGATGAAAGCGGCGCCAGCCGCAGATGCATGCAGCGCGAGCGAATGGTCGGCAGCAGCGCGCTGGGATTGTCGGTGAGCAGGAAGATAGTCGCAAACTCCGGCGGCTCCTCAAGTATCTTCAGCAGGGAGTTCGCCGCCTCTTTCATGAAGTCGGCATCGCTGAAGATGTAGACGCGCTCGCGGCCTTCTACCGGCTTGTAGTAGATCTCGTGGATGACGTGGCGCACCTGGTCAACTTTCACCAGCATTTGCGGGGGATCGGGAGGAATGATCAGCACGTCAGGATGCGTCTGCACGAAGAGGCGCGTCTCGCGCTTATCGGCCTCGCGCAGATTCTCGCGGGCTTCGACCGCCTCGGCAAAGCGATCTTCAAGGGCGTCAGCTTCTGCAATGCGAGTGCAGTTGGCGCAGCGGCCGCAGAAGTCGGGCAGGCCATCGGTCGTCGGCCGCTCCAGACAGTTCATCGCCTTCGCCAGCATCTGCGCAAGCGTGAACTTGCCCGAACCCGCCGGGCCGGACAGGATCACCGCATGCGGAAAGTGGTCGCGCGCCAGCATCTCGCGCAGCGTGTGCACCGTCTCGGCGTTGCCGTGAAAATCTGCGAATGACATAGACAATCAGGGTTCAGAGGATAGGGGCTAGGGGATAGAGAAACGCTTTGGCGCCTTCTCTCAACGGGCACATCGTTTTCAATTTGCTATCTTGCATTACCTGTTCCTGCTTCCACCAATCCCTAGCCCCTAATTCCTTGGTTCAGCCTTTCTTGCACCACTTTCAGAATCTCTTCATGAACTACCTCGATCGGTGGCCGGGCGTCGATCAAAACGACTCGTTGTGGTTCCCGGCGAGCGATCTGGAGAAATGTGTCGTGCACCCGCGTGAAGAACGCCTGGCTTTCTTTCTCGAAGCGGTTTTCGTCGTGTGCCGCGTCTTTGTTGCGACGCCGGGCTCGGCGCACGCTGGAACCCACGTCGGAATCCATCAGGATGGTCAGATCCGGCCACAGGCCGCCGCACAGAAGCTGGTGCAAGCGCAGCACCGTGTCGCCACCCAGCTGGCGTCCACCACCCTGATACGCTTCCGTGGAGTCCGTGAAGCGGTCGCACAGCACCCACTTGCCCGATTCCAGAGCAGGCGCGATGACCTCGGCGATCAATTGCGCACGCGAGGCGAACATCAGCGCCATCTCGGCGTGTGGATCGAGCCCGGCCGTCCGTGAGTTGAGCAGCACTTCACGAACTCCCTCGCCAATCTTGGTTCCACCCGGCTCGCGCGTGGTAACGACGTCGATGCCTCGTTCGCGCAGAGCTGCCGCGAGCTTCTCCAGCTGCGTACTCTTGCCGCAGCCGTCGAGCCCTTCAAAGCTAATGAACTTTCCGCGCTCAGCCGCTTTTCTCACCGGGCTCATCATATCAATCCACTCGTTATCACGATTCAATCCACTCGCCAGCACGATCTGCAGAGCATGGCTTCACAGGCCGCAGAATTCGATCTGTGTGTGGTTGTCTGGTAGAGCTGGCGTTCCGACCAGCGTCTACGCCGGCTATTTCGGTTCCCGAGTGGCTTCAACCGACCACACACGCGGAATCTTCAGCCGCGCGACTTGCGGACGCCTGCAAACTTTTTCGTCAAGATGAGTCGCCCTCACCATGCCCAGTGGTCATTACAATAACAACACCTCTTCCACTGCTTTCCAGAGACGCGGCCTGAGCCGACCTTCACGGTGTAGACTGGTCGCCGAACAATGCGGCGGAGCCTGGTGCGAAAGGAGCACACAATGGTCGCTCAGAAAATGGCGCTTGCACCTCTCTCTCGACAGGTCGTGGCGGCGATTTTCTGCTCCGCCTTCCTTCTAGCTGCCGCTTCCGCACAGACCTTCTCGGTACTCTACACTTTCGACCTTGGCACTTATCCCGAAGGCACACTCACCCTGGATGGCGCGGGAAATCTTTACGGCACGACCTTCGCAGGAGGCGACTATGATTACGGGTCAGTGTTCAAACTCAGTCACAGCAACTCGGCTTGGGTTCTGAACACACTGTATAGTTTCGGCGCGGGCGGCTACACCGACGGAAGAAATCCCGCAGGTCAGGTTCTTCGGGATGAGAGCGGTGTACTCTACGGCACCACTCATCAGGGAGGGGGCGGTCTTGGAGAAGGCACCGTCTTCAAATTAGCTCCTCCGCCCACTCCTCCAGTTTCGGCAATCAGCCCTTGGATAGAAGTTCAACTCTATGATTTTGGTTTACAAGGTACTGGAGGATGGGATCCCTCAGCCGACCTAGCGTTCGATGCAGAAGGCAACTTATACGGTACGACGGCTGGCGGCGGTGTCTATCGCTACGGCACGGTTTATAAACTGACGCGTTCACCCGGTAGATGGATATTCAGCGTCTTCTACAGTTTCGATCGCACGCAAGGCTTCCAGCCCATGAGCGGTGTGACCTTCGATGCGACGGGCAATCTATACGGCACGCTGTTTGCGGGTGGTGCCAACGGCGCGGGAAGTGTATACCAAATCACTCCTTCCGGCTCGGCTACGGTTTTATACAGCTTCAACGGCTCCTATGACGGAGCGAATCCTCAGGCGGGCGTAACCTTCGATGCAGCAGGTAATCTCTACGGCGCCACCAGCACGGGAGGTGCAGGAGGCGGAGGCGTCGTCTTCGAACTATCGCCATCTAACGGAACCTGGATCTACACTCCCATTTATTCTCTGAGCGGCAGCGGTGGCCCTTTGCGAAGCCTGGTGTTCGATTCAGCAGGAAATCTCTATGGGACGGCCTATAGAGATGGCGCTAATTACCTCGGATCGGTTTTCAAGCTGACTCCCTCGAATGGTAGTTGGATTTATAGCTCGCTCCATGACTTCGCCGGTGGCTCCGACGGTGAATATCCAATCGGAGGGCCAGCGCTCGACGAGAATGGCAACCTCTACGGCACCACTTCTCAGGGACAAAATGGGATCTTCGAAATTACCCCGAACTAATGTCAAAATCCAAGCGACTCTTTACCACGGCGCAATGCTGATCACGCATCATCGCCTCGGGGTCACGAGGGTGAGCATGACGTGGCGAAGATTTTCTCACCGCGAGTTGATCGAGTACCGCACCACCACCCCATCCACGTACGTCATCTCCACGCGATAATCATCGGGAAGATACTCGAAGATCTGCGTCTTCAATCCTTCTTCCGAGGTGGACTGTGAAAGCTGCCGGCCGAGGCCCAGCAGTTCGCTGACCTCGCCAATCTGCATGCCGCGTTTGAGCTGCGTTATGGGAGATGATGGCGTGCCTTTGGCGGGCGGGTTGGCGTTGGCCGCAGTATTTTGCGCGACCGGCTCCAGGATCGGTTTCTGCCCTTGCAGGTCGCCGAAGTCGATATAGCCGTCGAGCAGCTTCGTCACCGCCTCCGGCGTGAGCTGGTCCTGAGGAATGCTGCCGTTCCAGCGCAGGTTGAAACGCGATCCGCCGCGCAGACGCTTGTCCGCAACCTGCTGCGCTTTCAGTTGGCTGGCAATGGCGGCGGCGCGGTCGTCAGCCCGCTGTTCGCGCTCGCGGCGGGAGCGTGCATAATCGAGTTCGCGTTGCAGATCGCGCCGCCTCTGCGGATCGGTGGTGTTGTTGATATCGCGTTCCAGCTGTTTTTCATAGCTGCTCTTCTCGACGTGATAGGGAGTGACGTTGGTGCTCGTATCGTCCCAGAATGTGCCGAAGCCGCCACCGTCGAGCTGAAACTCGATCAGGTTCTTCTTCACAACGAGTGTCGTGACCGTCGCACGGTCGCCGCTGCGCAGCGCCGGGCCGTACTGCTTCAGCCGGCTGGAATACTGCTTCCAGTCCATGGGATCGTCGCGCTCCATGCGCAAGTCCACACCCTGCTGCGTTCCCGGCATGTCGATCTCGACACGCACCTGCCGGCCGACGAAGTAGTTCTGCAAAGCGGACTGCCGGGAATCTTGAGCGTTCGCAGGCGAAGCGGCAAGCGCGATCAGGAAAGGAAGGACACTGCACACACGTAGAAGCATCGGACGTGCTCCTCTGGTCTGTTTGAGATTGAAACGAGCGGCAGTGAGTCTCGCACAGGGGCAGGTGATGATTTGGAGTTGCTCAACTCTTTGGTCGAGGGCTACTTTGAATGCAGTACGAGCGGAGGGCGGAAAGGGCTGCGTAAACATGACGGTTTCATCTGCTCAGTCGTGCATCGAAGTGACAGTGACACATTCACCACTGGCATTCATTTATCGTTTATTCACTCCAACTATCGAGATCAACGGGGTCAAGGAGCGTAAGCCGTGGGGGGAGCATGTGTTTACGGTGCCTCCGGGTGATTACGAAGTTTCGGTGTCGTATCCGTGGCTCCTCTCGCCGGAGTGTGGCAAGAATACCGTCCGTGTTCATTTGGGGGTTGGCGAGGCACGAAAGGTGAGATATTGTGCTGGCTTCATCCGTTACCTACCCGGCAAGATCAGCGCCTCCTGAAATTCAAAGTAGCCCACTACCAGCTATTTCAATCCGTGACCCTCAACTTCAGCAAGCGAGACGCCGATGCAGCGTAGGTTTTGTCCCCGCCGTACGTCGCGGTAATAACGTGCGTTGCGGCTGCATCGAACGATGTCGCAAGCGTTGCCTTACCATCAACCAATGGAAGCGGCTTGCCCGCAGTGATGCCGTCAATCATGAAGTGCACTGCGCCGCCGGGAGCGCCTGACCTTGCGTCTCTGGCGGAGACGGTCGCCACAACCGAAAGCAGCGTAGCCGTTCCGATCGTCGTTACGCCATGCAAGGTCGTGATCGTCGGCATGCCGGGCGGCAGAACCTGGATCACTCCCATCATTCCCATGTCTTCGTGCTTAAGAATGTGACAGTGATAAAGGAACGTCCCCACGATGTTGGGATCGTGAAAATCCATGCGCAACTTCACGCTGGGATAAGGACCGGAGCCATCCCAATAAGGCAAATCGATCGTGTCGCGTAATGTCCCATCGTTAATTGGCTTGCCGTCGATCTCGAGTACACGGAAATGGATCTGGTGAATGTGGAAGACGTGATCTTCCTGGGCTCGATTCTCAATGATCCAATCTTCCACAGCGCCCTCGTGCACCACGATGTTTGGCGGCTGTCCCATGTGGTACATCTCCGGCGGTTGGCCAACCACCGTGATGAAGTAGAAGACGGAAGAATCGGGATCTTGAGGACTCGGCGAGAGTTGCGAGAAGTACAGCCTGCGCTGCACGATTGCCGGCTGATCGTCGGGCGCGCGCCAGCGCCTCGCTTTGAGCGAAGCGGTATTTATTTTTTGAGCTGCAGCGACGTCGCCCCCGCCGCTGCTAACAATGTCGGCGATTGGCCGCGCCGGGTCGTTATCGCCTTGCGGACCCGTGTCCCACTTTCTCGTGACCAGCTGCATTCGCTGTCCGGCCGCTGGCGTGTCGACTACAAACTCCATCCGCGCTCCCGGCGGCAAGAAAACGCTGGTTTCGTTTTGCGACGAGGAACTGCCGCTGACCGGCACACCATCGATGGCAACAATCTTCACCGGTTGTGGCGCGCCGTCAGCCACAAGCTGCAGGTTGAAGATCGTGTCCGCCGCAGCGTTCAGCACGCGCCACAGCTCTTTCTGCGCCGGTCCCGTCGCAATCTTCGCGGGCTGGTAATCGGGATAGAGCACCGGCACATAATTGATGGAAATATCCCACGCAGGCGGCACGGTATTCATTTGCTGCACCCGGCTCAGCGACTGATCGCGCAGCACAATCACGCGCTCCGGTAGATTCGCCAGCGACCGATTTGTCTTCTCCAGCCCTTCCACGATCAGCGCTCCAGAAGCGCCGCCCTGCAGTTGCCGCTCGCTGAACCCGTGCGGATGGGGATGGTACCAGTACAGACCGGGCGGTTCATCGTTCGGAATCGTCACGCGATAATCGAAATCGTCACCCGGCTTCACCGTGGTGTTGATGACATCATCCTGATGGCATGTAGGCGGGATCGTTAAGCCGTGAAAGTGGAGGTTGGTCATCGCGCCATCCATCATGCTCGCGTCGCAGCCCGTCCTTTCGCCGCGCTGGCCCGATATCTGAGGCATGTGAGCTTGTGACAGGATCGCTGCAGGAAGATCGTTGCGCAGGTGCAGAATCAGCTGATCGCCAGGATGCAGACGCAGCGTCGGGGCTTCCAGACCGTTGTCGGTGACGTAGCAGTAGCGCGGAGGTCCCTGTCCCACAGCGGTCGCCTGATACTTGAAATGGAAAGTGACTTCCAAAACGCCATTGTGGCTGCGCAACTCGGGAGGATTCTGCACCGCCGATCCCGGCGCCGGACGAGGGCAGTTTTGTTCAACCGCGGAGTTCGAAGCGAAAGCGGCAGGAGTGCAGGTCAGGAACAACAGCGACCAGACGAGCAGCAGAAGTCCCTGACAGCGTCCATTGCTAATTGTTGACCGGGTCTTGCGGGTAGAACACCTTGGGATGGGCGGGACGATTCTCCTCATACTGCGCTTGCAACTTAGGTTCAGGCAATCCACATCATCCCGGCTTACTTGTGTTGCAATGCGGGCGCAAAACGTTGCCCTGTTCAATTACGAGTACAGCTTTGGAACAATCGCGCCCGTGCTTCGTCGGTACTCCTCGTAAGCCGTGCCGAAGGTCGCGATCATCGTCCGCTCTTCGATCTTGCTCTTCATTTTGAAGCCTGCATAGATCAGTACGAGTGCGACCAGTGAGCGTACCTGCGCGCGCAGCAGACCCGTACCGAGCAGCGCTGTGATCAGTCCCGTATAGATCGGATGGCGCACAAACCGGTACGGGCCGGTCCGCACCAGCTCATGGCCGACCTTCACCGTAACCGCGCCGCTCCAGTTGCTGCCAAGATAAAGCCTCGCCCAAATTGCAAACCCGATTCCAGCGCCGGTAAGCGCGACTCCCAGCCAGTCGGTAATGGGGCCAGGCTGGAAAAGCCGAATGCGCAGCCATGGCTGGGTAATCTCCTTCCCAAAAACGAGATAGAAGGCAGCGATGACCAGCACCGTGTAGGAGAGCCGCGAGGATACACTCTCTCGCTGCTGAGTCGTCTTGGTCCCGAACGCCATCACCAGCCAGACCAGGACGAAAACTATCCAGATGTAACCGCAAATGGCCCCAGGCGACATCGTCCTCTCCCGAACCAGTTACGTTAGCCTAACCCAAATGGTTCCCGGAAGCGATTTACCGGCTTCACAGTTCGGGTAGTGCTGGCCTTCAGGTCAGCGTACAAGCCGCCTATTTTTCCTTGAGTCGGCTCCAGCCGACGACACAGTGCTGCTGGACGGCAGGGGCCCACCATAGTATCTTGACGGTGCGACGCTGTGTTGTGCGTCCTGGCAATCAATCCAAGAGGGAGCCGTTCTACATGTATAAGCGCCTATGCTCGCTTGCCGTTCTCTGCTGTCTGTTCACCACGCTGGCCCTTGCGCAAAAGATCGAAACCGATTGGGATCGCACCGCCAACTTCTCCAACTTCCACACCTATGCCTGGGAGCCGAGCCCTCATCCCGCCAAAGGTTTCTGGAACGATCGCATCATCGATGGAGTTGACAAGCAACTGCAGGCCAAGGGCCTGGCCAAGGTCGATGCCAGTGCCAATCCCGACATGTGGGTCGTCTACAGCAACAGCATCAAGGACCAGAAGCAGGTGGTTGGTACCGGCTACAACATGGGGCCGGGCTGGTACTGGGGCGGCTGGGGCGGGCCAAGCAGCGTGACCTACAACACCTACGTTACCAAGGAAGGGACGCTGGTGGTCGAACTCGCCGACGCCAAGAACAAACAGCTATTGTGGCGCGGTTCAGCCACCGACACCATCTCCGACAACAGCAACAAGAACATCAACAATCTGAATAAGGCCATCACCAAGCTGTTCCAGAAGTACCCGCCACAGGAAAAGAAGTAGGACCTTGGCGAAAATAGTTAAGGCGACTCTGATTAAGTCCAGGGCTTGAAAGGGCGCGGCTTTACAGGTCGCTGAAAAAGTCGCTTGCGAGCGTTTTGCGTCAAGGCACGACTTCAGTCGTGCCGACAAGCCGCCTATCTTCTGTCATCACGAGGGGTCTTCAGGCCGGCGAGGGATCCGCTTCCCGAGTTTTTCAGCAGCCTGTCAGCCGCGCCGCAAGCGCCGCAGAACGAAAGGGCTTTAGCCCCGGAGGCCGTGACCATTCTCCGCTCCGGACTCGAATGGAGTTACGCGGCCTGGCCGGGTTCGCTACGAAAGCCTGGATGGTGTCATCTCTGGAGATTGCAATGAAAATACGGAAATGTTTGTTGGCTTCAGTAGCGGTAGTGACTCTGTTCGCTGCTGTCGGAGCGCAGGCGCAATGGGTGATGGTAGCGCGCGCGGTTGCGGGACGGGTCGAACGCATGAGCAACCAGTCATCGAATGGCGCGGGTTACGACGTTGCGACGGTTGTTCTCATGGCCAACGCCGACAAGGTCTATGAGACTGCCTTGACCTTGATGAAGACTAATCACCCCGAGCTGACGATCAATAGCAGCGATGCCAAAAAGCGAGAGATCAAATTCTCCAAGGGCGACCAGATCGCAAGTTTGCAGGCCACGCCATTGGGAGATAAGCTCACGCAGCTTGTAATCGCCTCCAACCTGACCCCCGCAGCCCCGGATGCCACACCCATGGTGGTTGAGGGTGTGATGAAGGTATGCAAGCAAATGAATGTCGTCTGCACGCTGGCGAACCAGTAGTGACTGGAACCTATCTGGCTCTGTTGAGATCCGTATCCATCTCATAAATCGGTTAGGTTTGTATCTGAGCGCGACCTCACGGGCTGCCGAAAAATCCTTCAGCGAGCGTTTTGTAACCGGGCACGACTTCACCGGCCACTGAAAAAGTAGTGGTTTTCGGGTAGAGCTAGCCTTCAGGCCAGCGTCTAAAGCTCTTTTATTTTTGTCATCCCGAGGAGGACTTTAGTCCGACCGGGGGATCTGCGGTTCGACCTTTTTCATCATCCTCTTTAGTCGTGCCGATAAGCTATTTGTTTCTCGCTCGAGCCGGCTTCAGCCGGCAGCACTAACTTACCTCACCCGAATCTTTGCGGCGAAAACGCCTCCAGATCGATGTCCGGCTGATGGCCCGTGAGCAACTGCGTCATCGCCAGAGCCGTCGCCGGCGCCAGCATGATGCCATCGCGATAGTGGCCGGTAGCTGCGTAGTATCCCGGCACCGCGGTCGCGCCGACGATTGGCAGACCATCGGGCGAGCCCGGGCGCAGTCCAGCCCAGGCATCGTGCATGCGCAGCTTAGCGATTTCCGGGACAACCTGCACTGCCGCTTGATGCAAACGCTGGACCGTAGCCTGGTCAACGCGCTTGTCGAAGCCGGCTTCTTCCACACTGGCTCCCAGCAATATGCGTCCATCGCTGCGCGGGATCATGTATATGTCAGGTGTGCGCACGACGTGCCGAAGCAGCGGACCCGCATTGTGCCCGCCCGTCGCGGGCACCACGCAGACCATCTGTCCTTTCACTGGACGCGTCGGCAGCGCGATCGGCTTCACCTGCGAGGCCCAGGCTCCAGCGCAGTTCACCACCGCCGACGAGGCATAGAAGGATTTCGCGGTTCGCACCCCGGCGGCATGGCCTCCCAACACGGCAACTTCGGTAACCGGCGCGCCGGTGACGAAATCAACCCCCAGCGTATGCGAAGCCTTTTCCAGCGCGCGGCCCAGCTTGCGCGGATCGATGCTCGACTCCGGTAGCAGATACGCTCGACCGCGGTATGCGATCAGCGGCTCCAGTCGCGCCAACTCGGCTTCGTCCAGAGGCTGCACGCCGGCGCAGACCGGCTGCTCGCCATTTTCGAAGAACGCGATGGTGCCATCGGTGCGGAGATCGGGCGACTGAAATGCGCCGGCGCGCAGTTCGGTGACGAACTCGGGATAAAGACGCGCGCTGGCTGTGATCAGTTTGGCCAGCTGCGGTGGATTGGCCGGATCGCAGTGCGCGATCATGCCGCCGGCAGCGTGGGTTGCTTCCCGCGCCGGCTCACCCTTTTCGGCGACAAGAACGCTGGCCCCGCTCTGACGCAAGCGCCACGCCAGCGAAAGGCCGATCACCCCTGCCCCGATGATGACAACATCCCAAGTCTTCACCGTTCGATTGTAGTCAAGCAAACCTGCTCGGGACGAAGTGGTCTCGATATTCCTCTTAGCGCAAACAAGAATCCCCACCCAGCCGGAGAGGGCTCGAGTGGGGCCAATTCCAGCGACAAGGGACAACCTGTTTATGGCGAAAGCTGCCACACCATGGCGTCGTTTGCGGGGCCGCAGGTCGGGCTAGTGCCGTAGAGGTTGCCGTCTGCGTCGGAGGTCAGGTTGGTGAACATGCTGAGCGGACCATAAACTACAACCCGGTCACGTTGCACATCCAGGATTCCGCTGCAGAAGAAAGTAAGCCCAGCTCCTTCGGTCGCGTAGAGTTCCCCGCCCGTGCCTAGGGCCAGGGCTTGGTACCCGCCCAAATTAGAAACATAACACTCGCTGCCGTGGTAAACGTGGAGCTGGTCAAAATCCCAACTGTCGCCGGATTGCGACAAGCTCCAGATCACGCCTGCCGATTCAGTGCCCTGGTCAATACAACCGTCGTAGGGATAACCCGACCAGCAAAAGGCAACGCCATAGAACATGCCCGGCCCGCCCTGAATCAGGCCACTGGGCGCCAAGCCGTCGGAAGACCCGCCGGTGAAAGCGTAGATGACATTTTCCGTCCACCCGCCGCTCGACGGCACGAACTGGAATACCACTCCGGAACCATACGTCCCGCCAGCGGATGCTGTTCCGTAGAGGTTTCCGTCCTGGCCCATCAGCAAGCTGGTGGGATGCGCGCCGTCGCTCCCCCCCGTGAAGCTATGCAGAATCGTTTCCGTCCAGCCGCCCGGCATGGGCGAAAGCTCAAACAGCGCGCCATTCCCAGGGGATCCCTCGCCCCAGTAAGATGTTCCATACAAATTGCCTGCGGAGTCGAAGGCTGAGACCGTGCCGTCCCACGCATCTGTGTTGCCGGTGAACTGATAGATCGTCGTCTCGTTCCAACCGCACAGGGCGCTGGCGCAGGCACTCGGACCGGGAGTCGCCTTATAGATCAGCCCGCAGCTATAGTTCCCGGAAGCGTAAGGTCCGCAGGTTTGGATCTCGCTCTCGGCCGCTCCGAATAGCGCTCCTCCCGGTCCGACGATGACGCTGTTCGGGCCGCTTCCGTTGGCGCCTCCCACAAAGCTGTACAAAGAGCGGAAAAACCAGGAAGCCCCACTGTGCGCCAGATCATAGAGCAAGCCCACGCCCTGGTTGCCAGCGTTGGCGAGCGCGCCGTAGAGCTTCCCGACAGGTCCGACTGCCACCCCCGAGGGTGTGGTCCCCGGGTCAAAATTGTGGATGTCGTAAAACCCGTTTTGCAGCGACGGACAAGGGGGGTTGTCGATGCTGGTGGTCGTGGTGGTGGTGGTAGCGTTGCCCAGAATGGTGAATGCCTCCGATGGAATCGAGCCGATGGTATTCTCGGAGGCCTGCGACGGGCAGCCCTGACCCGTGCATCCCACGCCCGAATTCTCATCCCAATAAACCGGATCGCCGCTGGGCACGCTCGCGTTCTGCAGATTCACCCAGTACGTTCCCGCATTCAGCGTCAGTCCGCTGAAGGAGCCGGTCTCAGTGCAAACATTGAAGCCGAATCCATTGGTGCTATTGCAACTTCCCTGCGTGAAGTTCACCGTCTGATCGAAGTAGCTGGTGCCGCCATTCTCGCTCGAGGTGATTGAGACCTCGACCGAGGTCAGCGTGTCACCCGGGAACAGCCACGCTCCAAAGCTCATGCCGGTGATGGATGTCTGGTCGTTGGTGATGGTGAAGCTATCGCTGACGATGAAGCCGAAATTGATGGTCCAGGCGTCGGTGTTCCCGTTAATGGGCCCGTTGTCGTAGATGTCGCTATTGTCGAGCGGACCGCGACGAGCCTTTGCGCGTCGCATCGCGGAAGTCTCCGGCGGCAACAGTCGCTTAGCCGGATGAGCCAGTCGCGACGCGTACTGCGGCATCTTCGCCGCCTGCACAGCCGTGGGCGGAACGGAATTCTGCGTGAATGCTGGGATCGCGACTGCCGCGATCATCAAGGCCGCGATCGCCACCAGAGAGATTGTGCGGAAAACTGAATTAGGAAATTGCCCTTCGCGGTGCATCGGCTAGCCCTCCTCGCCGTCAGCCAAATCAGGTTGAGCGTGAACGTCTTTAGGTGTCGTTGGACATCCTTGGAGAAGCAGGTCGCAGTCTTATTTCTCCGCCGCGTAGGCGCGAATAGGACCGGTGGGAAAAAGGCCAGGGAGTCTTCTCCCGAGACACCCGCCAGCATTGCACACTTATCAGCGAAGATCTGTCAGTGATCCCGGGCCCAGCGCGGGGTGACATGGCCAGTTTCGGGCACAGCCGCCCGAACCCACACCGTCAAACACCTGTATGTGATCCGCGTCACAGGCTTGTTAGTACCCCCGTCACAGCCCCTTCGCCCATCGCGGCCTATCGTGGACAGTATCGATACTCGGTTTCATCGCGGACCGCTGATGGCGGGTCCTGGGGGAAATAGATCTTGAAAACAACGGAATACTCAGCTTCGTCGGCTGCCACCCTTCATACCCATTCATCGGCGGCCGGCGAAGCTTCTCTGCAAAGCTCGCCTGCCGACGAGTCGCGCGCTGGAGGTGCCATGCCTAGAATCAAAGTGACCCTCGACGGTAACGAAGCGGTCGCCTACGTCGCTTACCACGTCAGCGAAATTGCCGCCATTTATCCCATCACGCCTTCATCGCCGATGGGCGAATCGTCCGACGCCTGGGCGTCGGTGGGCGATAAGAACATCTGGGGCACGGTGCCCAAAGTGATCGAGATGCAGAGCGAAGCTGGCGCTGCCGGCGCTTTGCATGGTGCGATCCAGACGGGCGCGCTGGGAACGACGTTCACGTCGGCGCAAGGCCTGCTGCTGATGATCCCCAACATGTACAAGATCGCGGGCGAGTTGACGCCCACCGTGATTCACGTTGCGGCCCGCGCCATCGCCGCTCATGCCCTGTCGATTTTCGGCGATCACCAGGATGCTATGGCCATCCGCCCGACGGGATTTGCCCTGCTCTCGTCAAATTCGGTGCAGGAAGCGATGGACTTGGCGCTGATTGCCCATGCCGCGACGCTGGAATCGCGCATTCCGTTTCTGCATTTCTTCGACGGCTTCCGGACTTCGCACGAAGTTTCCAAGATTGAGCAGCTCTCGCTCGAAGACATGCGGGCCATGATCGACGACGATCTGGTTCGCGCCCATCGCGAGCGCGCGCTCTCGCCCGATCACCCCGTGCTGCGTGGATCAGCGCAGAATCCCGATGTCTACTTCCAGGGCCGCGAGTCGGTGAATCCGTATTACCTCGCCTGTCCGACCATCGTGCAGAACGTGATGGACAAGTTCGCGAAGATTGTTGGCCGCGAGTACAAGCTCTTCCAGTACGAAGGCGCGCCCGATGCGGAAAACGTCATCATTGTTATGGGCTCCGGCGCCGAGGCGGTGCACGAGACCGTCGACTACCTGACCGCGCAAGGCAAGAAAGTCGGCATGCTGAAAGTGCGCTTGATGCGGCCGTTCTCACTCGATCACTTCCTGACGGCATTGCCGAAGACGGTCAAGAACATCGCCGTACTCGATCGGACAAAAGAGCCGGGCGCGATCGGCGAGCCGCTGTACCAAGACGTCATCATTGCGCTGACCGAAGGCTTTACCGCGGGCAAGGCCCCGATGGCGACGTTCCCCAAAGTCATCGGCGGACGCTACGGCCTGTCATCGAAAGAGTTCACGCCGGCGATGGTCAATCGCGTTTTCGAAGAGCTTACTAAGCCGAAGCCGCAGAACCACTTCACCATCGGCATCAATGACGATGTCACCCACACCAGCCTGCCGTACGATCCTGAGTTCTCAACCGAGCCGGAGGGAACGGTCCGCGCGATGTTCTTCGGACTGGGCGCCGACGGCACAGTGGGCGCGAACAAGAACACCATCAAGATCATCGGCGAAGAGACCGAGCTGAACGTGCAAGGCTACTTCGTTTATGACTCGAAGAAGTCGGGCGCGGTGACGACCTCGCATTTGCGCTTCAGCAAGACGCCGATCCGCTCGACCTATCTTATTTCGCGTGCAAACTTCGTCGCTTGCCACCAGTTCAACTTCATGGAGCGACTGGATGTGCTGAAGACGGCCGATCCCGGCGCAGTCTTCCTGCTCAACAGCCCCTTCGGGCCGGACGAAGTTTGGGACAATCTGCCGCGCACCGCGCAGGAAACGATCATCAAGAAAAAGCTGCGCTTCTACGTGATTGATGCAGTCGATGTTGCGCGCAATGCTGGCATGGGCGGACGTATTAACACTGTCATGCAAACCTGCTTCTTCGCCATCAGCGGCGTGCTACCGCGCGAGGAAGCGATTGCCGCGATTAAGCATTCGATCGAGAAGACCTATGGCAAACGCGGCGAGTCGGTCGTCCGCAAGAACTTCGCTGCCGTCGATGCGTCGCTGGAGAATCTGCATGAAGTGAAAGTGCCGGAGGCGGTCAGCGCGAAGTTCGACATCCGTCCCGCGGTCGCAGCCAACGCCCCCGACTTCGTGCGCAGCGTCGAAGCGCTGATGATGATCGGCGAGGGCGACCAGGTTCCGGTCAGCGCCATGCCGATCGACGGAACCTTCCCCACAGGTACCACCAAGTGGGAGAAGCGCAACATCGCGCTGGAAATCCCGGTATGGGATGAGCAGCTTTGCATCCAGTGCGGCAAATGCGTCATGGTGTGCCCACACGCCGTGATTCGCGCAAAAGTTTACGATCCCAAGACGGTGAATCACACCCCTGCAGGCTTTCAGGCTGTCGTGCCGAAGTGGCGTGAATTCAGCGAGTTGAAGTACACACTGCAAGTCGCGCCTGAGGATTGTACGGGTTGCGGATTGTGCGTCGCGATCTGCCCGGTGAAGAGCAAGAGCGAAGCCAAACATCGCGCCATCAACATGCAGCCACAGCCTCCGCTGCGCGAGAAGTACAACGAGTACTGGGACTACTTCCTGTCGATTCCCGCGCTGTCACGCGAGAAGCTGTCGCACGGACAGGTGAAAGACGCGCAGTTGCTGGAGCCGCTGTTCGAGTTCTCCGGCGCCTGCAACGGTTGCGGCGAGACGCCCTACATCTCAACCATGACGCGGCTGTTTGGGGATCGCGCGCTGATCGCAAACGCGACCGGCTGCTCGTCCATCTACGGCGGCAACCTGCCGACCACGCCGTACACCGTCAATGCCGAAGGCCGCGGTCCGGCTTGGAACAACTCGCTGTTTGAAGATACGGCTGAGTTCGGCATGGGCATGCGGCTGGCGGTCGACCGGCAAAACCAATACGCGAAGGAGTTGGTACAGCGGCTGGCGGCGAAGATCGGCGACGATCTGGTAGCAGCAATCCTGGATGCTGACCAATCAACCGAAGAAGGCATCTTCACGCAGCGCGAGCGCGTGAAGATTCTCAAAGATAAGCTGGCGAACGATAAGGCTGCTGAAGCGCGCGATCTGCTGGCGGTAGCTGACGAGCTGGTTCGTAAGAGCGTGTGGATCATCGGCGGCGACGGTTGGGGTTACGACATCGGTTACGGCGGTCTCGATCACGTGCTGGCGTCGGATGCGAACGTCAACATCCTGCTGCTCGATACCGAGGTTTACTCAAACACGGGCGGACAGATGTCGAAGTCGACGCCAATAGGCGCGGTGGCGAAGTTTGCTGCCGGCGGCAAGCACATGCCGAAGAAAGACATCGCGATGATGGCCATCAATTACGGCCGCGCCTACGTTGCGCACATCGCCATGGGCAGCAACGATGGGCAGACCATGAAGGCCTTCCTCGAAGCCGAGGCGTACAACGGGCCATCGCTGATCATCGCGTACAGCCACTGCATCGCGCACGGCTATGATCTGGTGCACGGCATCGATCAACAGAAGCTGGCGGTGACCTCCGGACACTGGCCGCTGTTCCGCTACAACCCAACGCTGGCAAAGGAAGGCAAGAATCCCTTCGTGCTGGATTCGAAGGCGCCCAGCATTCCGCTGGAGCAGTACATCTACAACGAGACGCGCTACACCATGCTCGTTAACAGCAATCCGGAAGAGGCGAAGAAGCTGCTACACGCCGCCCAGGAGAACGTCAACGAGCGCTGGAAGTTGTATCAGCACATGGCTGTTATGAGCTTTGAAAAGCTGGAGAAGGCATAGACGCAGTGGGGAGAGATCATGATCGACCTGTCAACTAATTATCTCGGTCTGAAATTACGCAACCCGGTCGTGGTATCCGCCTCGCCGCTGACGGAGAAGCTGGAGAACTTCGCGCGGCTGGAAGATGCGGGCGCGTCGGCGATCGTCATGTACTCGCTGATGGAAGAGCAGATTGAAGCCGAGAGCGAGAACATCGATAACGCGCTGGAGTATGGTGCGAACAGCTATGCGGAGTCGACGTCTTATTTTCCCGACATGCAGAAGTACCATGTCGGCCCGGACCGTTATCTGGAGCTGCTGCACAAGGGCAAGCAGTCGGTCAGCATTCCGGTGATCGGCAGCTTGAACGGCCGTTCGCCGGGCGGTTGGGTGCGTTACGCCGAGCTGATGGAGCAGGCCGGCGCCGATGCGTTGGAGCTGAACATCTTCGACATCCCGACAGATCCGGCGCTCACGGCGGAAGATCTTGAGACGCGCTACTGCAACCTGGTGCGGGCGATTCGCAAGAGCATTCGCATCCCCATCGCCGTGAAACTGGGGCCGTACTTCACGTCGTTCGCGAATTTTGCCAAGCGTCTGGCCGATTCCGGCGCCGATGGCGTGGTTATCTTCAATCGTTTCTATCAACCCGACTTCGATCTGGAGGAGATGGAGGTGACACCGAACCTGGTGCTCAGCAGCCCACACGAGCTGCGTCTTCGTCTCCACTGGGCCGCGATTCTGTATCACCAGGTCGAGACCTACATCGCCGTTACTGGCGGCGTGCATGACTCTACCGACATTCTGAAATGCATGATGGCGGGCGCGCATGTGGCCATGATGACCTCGGCGCTGCTGAAGTACGGCATCGAGCATATCGGCGTGGTGCTGGCCGGGATGGAAAGCTGGATGGAAGAGCATGAGTACGTCTCTATCCGGCAGATGCGCGGCAGCATGAGCATGGTGAACATCGAAAACCCGACAGCGTTCCTGCGCGGCAATTATCTGAAGATGCTGGGATCGTATAGCTGGCGGGAGCCGGGAACGGCGCTGACGACTTTCTAGAAACTCCCCTTAGTGAATCCAAAGGTCGGGCTCCGCAAGGAACCGGCCTTTGCTATTGGCCCATTTCGCGAGATAGTGTACTATGGTTGTGGATACCATATGGCATATAAAGCCATATCGGTTTAGCCAATGAAAGCCGAACTGCTTTTTCGGCAACGCATCGAATATGACGACGACGCGATCGCGGAGATGGTTCTATGGCGGGTTATATCGCCCGTTCCACCGTCAACCCATCGTCTCAAATACAGGCTGTTCTACGGGCGTTCGGGCCTGCGGGAGGTTGGATATGACAATGAGCGCGGCAAAGGCGATCATCGTCATTTCCAGGGTATCGAAACGCCTTATAGATTTACGACGGTCGAGAAGTTAATGTCCGATTTCTGGGCCGATGTGAGGTCGGTGCGAGGTAAGGAATGAGCAACGTGAAGATCACCGTGGGCGGGGCCATGGAAAAACAAGCTTCGCGCCGCTTCATAGAAGCGTGGCACCGCGCGGAGCGGAGAGAGCGGTTCCACGAGCGCCATCTGGCGTTCGAGAGCTGGGATGCCTTAGCGCGCGTGCTCACCAAGAAACGTATGGAACTATTGCGCTACGTGCGGCGGAACAAAGTCGCAAGCGTCAGGGCACTGGCGAAAGCCTTGGGACGCGATTACAGCAATGTTCATGCGGATGTTCAGACGCTGGCGGCGGCGGGACTGCTGGACGTGGCAAATGGCACCCTACGAGCAGATTATGACGAAATCGAGACTAGGATCACGGTTTAACTGCAAAGGTGGGGAGCCGGAGTTTGTCGGTGAGCCTCAATGACCAAGAATGAAATGTGGCCCCTCCAGCCTGCGGTTCATCCGGGCGAGATTATCCGCGAGGACTTCATGAAGCCTCTGGGCTTGTCGGTCAGCCAACTGGCGCTGGAGTTGCATGTGCCGGCAACCAGAGTGGGCGAGATCGTCCATGAACGGCGCCGGATCACTGCCGATACCGCTCTCCGCCTGGCGCGTTACTTCAAGACCAATGCCGAATTCTGGCTGAACCTGCAAAATTTCTTCGATTTGGAAGAGCTCCGCCGGTCCGACGCTGCGCGAGAAATCGAACGGCGAGTGCAGCCCTCTGCGAAGTTGGCCTCGTAAGTCTGGCATCATTCCAGTTTGCTTCTCACCGAAGGTCACATAAGGAATTGCCCACTGTCCCCATGCTAAGCTGTAGCGATGGCGCTATATCTGGTTACGGGTGCGGCGGGATTCATTGGATCGGCGCTGGTGCGGGCCTTGCTCGAACGCGGCGACCAGGTCCGTGGGCTGGACAATTTCGAGACCGGACGCCGCGAGAACCTTCAGGAATTTTTCTCCCAAATTGATTTTCGTGAAGCCGATGTGCTGGACGCTGATGCGGTTCAGTCGGCATGTCGCGGAGTGGATTACGTCTTGCACCAGGCTGCCGTTCCGTCAGTGCCGAAGTCGATTGCCGATCCGGCGCGCAGTAATCGCGTCAACGTCGAAGGCACGTTAAATGTACTGATCGCGGCGCGCGATGCGGGCGTGAAGCGCGTGGTCTACGCGGCGTCATCATCGGCTTATGGCGATACGCCGACGTTGCCGAAGCGCGAGGACATGACGCCGCTGCCGCTCTCGCCCTATGCGGTCGCCAAGCTGGCGGGCGAAATGTACATGAAGGTGTTTTATGGCGTGTATGGGCTGCAGACGGTGAGCCTGCGCTACTTCAACATCTTCGGTCCGCGGCAGGATCCGACCTCGCAATACTCGGCGGTCCTGGCGAAGTTCATTACCCAGATGCTCCGCGGCGAGCGGCCGACGATCTACGGCGACGGCGAACAGTCGCGCGACTTCAACTACATCGATAACGCAGTTGCTGCGAATCTGCTGGCGACGACAGCGCCCGCAGCCGAGGTTGCCGGCAAGACGTTCAACATCGCGACCGGGCATCGCTTCAATCTGAATGAGACAGTCGAGTTGCTGAAGCCGCTGACTGGGTTCAGCGGAAAGCCGATCCATGCCGCAGAGCGTGCGGGAGACATCAAGCATTCGCTCGCCGATATTTCGCAGGCGCAGGAGAAGTTAAAGTACGAGCCGCTGGTGGACTTCAAGGAAGGCTTGCGGCGCACCGTGGAGTGGTATCGCGCGAGTGAGGTAGCTAAGCCTCAGGAAGCGGCCGCGAGCCGGTGAGGCTTTGGAAGCAATTGACCAGAGACGGCGCGGTCCAATATATAGGTTGGGGGTGGAGCACGCCTTCAGGCGTGCATGGAATTCTGTTGTCAGCGAGTGGCTTTAGCCGCTGAGGTAAGGTTCCGACGAGAGTTACCTCAGCGGCTAAAGCCCGTCCATATTCACAGTTTGACTGCACCGCTGAAGCGGTGCTCCACCCAGGTTATCAACTCGATCTTCGCGAATCTCTATGTCGACCGGAGGTCGACGCTATTTAATCGAAAGGAATCTTATGTCACGTCAGCCCGGGGTTTATGCCACGTTTGATACCAGCGAAGGAACCATCGTTTGCCGTCTGTTTGAGCAGGAGGCGCCCATCACGGTGAAGAACTTTGTCGAGCTCGCCGAAGGCACCCGCGAGTGGACGCATCCACAGTTTCGCATCAAGAACAAGACTCCGCTGTATAACGGGACCATCTTCCATCGCGTGATTCCTGACTTCATGATCCAGGGTGGCGACCCGGCAGGCACTGGCATGGGTGGACCGGGCTATCAGTTTCAGGATGAGACCAAGGGCTCGCCGCACAAGTTCGACAAGCCGGGCAAGCTGGCGATGGCCAACTCCGGACCGAACACGAACGGCTCGCAATTCTTCATCACCGTGGCGGCGACGCAGTGGCTCACCGGCAATCACACCATCTTCGGCGAAGTCGTCGAAGGGCAGGACGTTGCCGACAAGATCACCCAGCTCCCGCGCAATCGTCAGGACAAGCCGAATAAGGATGTGGTACTGAAGGCCGTGACCATCGAGAGAGTGTAGGAACTGTTTCGAGTTTCAGGTTTCAAGTTTCGAGTTCGCACCCCAGCTTTAGCCCAGGGACGGGCGTTGCCGGATACGCGCTTCTGCAACTCCAGCGAAAGCGTGTTAGTCGCGAAAACGAACCGCAGATCCCTTCGCTCGGGCTGAAGCCGTCGGTCGGGATGACAGCGCTGGAAAGTTGGCTGATAGCTGACGGCTGATAGCTACGCCGGCTTCACGGCATCCAGCACGTACACCCGGTTGGGATTGCCGGGCTCAACCTTATTCTTCTCGAAGCAGGCTTTAATGCGGCGGCGCAGTTCGCGGCGGACGGCGTCCTGCGCGCCAGGCTTCGTCCTCACCAGCATCAGGTATTCAATTTCGTTGCCACTAACCTTCTCGATGCCCGGAACCTCCGGCTTGGCGACGACCTGTTGGGAATAGACGGGATCACTCGCCAACTCATCGCCGACTTCCTGCAACAGCTTGATCACCATATCGCTGTCGGCGTTGTAGGCGACGGAGATGGTCATCGCCAGCTGCGTCCAGTCGCGCGTGAAATTGCCGACCACCGCGATCTGGCTGCTGGGCACGCTGTAGACCGTTCCGTCGGCGTCGCGCAGCACAGTGCGGCGCAACGTCATCGATTCCACTTTGCCCGCTACGCCGGCAACTTTGATGGTGTCGCCAATGTCGTACTGATTCTCAACCAGAATGAAGAAGCCGTTGATAAAATCGCGAACCAGCGTCTGCGCGCCAAAGCCGACAGCCACGCCGGCAATGCCGGCGCTGGCCAGCAGCGGTCCCATGTTGATGCCCAGCAGTGGCAGGATCTGCAGCGAGGCGACGAAGACGATGATGAACAGGCCGATGCCGTGGATGACGCTCGACAGCGTGCGCAGTTGCTGAGCGCGGACGGTCGAGGGCAATCCCTGACTGGTGCTGAGCTCAGTGAGATGCCGCGATACCGCCCTCAACAAACGCATCAGGATGAAGGCGATGATGAGAACGCCGATGATGCGCGGCACCTGATGGCGCACGAAGTCGAAGGTGTCGTCGCCCCAGTTGTTGAGTATCTGCAGCAGGTTGTCTTTGGCGTGACCAGGGCCGAGCAGGATGACTGGCAGTCGCAGTACGAACAGAGGTAGCATTGTGGCGGATTATAGCAATTGAAATGCCTTCAGGCTGATGGCACGATGAAGGCATGCTGTGCATGCATTGACCAACGCGAGCGCTTAACCGACAACCCGCAACAAACAACTGACAACTGGCAACCAGCCACCGGCAACTAACCTGCGAGGAGCAGATATGGCTTCCAGAAAATATTCAAAAGTGGCGGGCAGTGAGCGCCAGCCGATGAAGGGGGCAACGCGAACCGGTTCCGTTGATCCCAATGAAGTAATGCAGGTGACCGTGGTACTGCGGCCGCCAACCGCCGGACGGAACGTGCCATCGTTGGAGGAGTTGGTGGCGCGAGGAGAACGCCTCTCGCGTGAAGAGTATGCCGCGCAATACGGCGCCGATCCGGCTGACATGCAGAAAGTCGCAGCCTTCGCCAGCGAATTCGGCCTGACGATGGCGAACGTCAATCTTGCGGCGCGAACCGTGCAGCTGAGCGGTACAAGCGCCGCGTTCTCGAAGGCGTTTCAGGTGGAGCTGGCGAATTACAAACATCAGGGTGGCTCGTATCGCGGACGCACCGGCGCGGTAAATGTGCCGCAAGAGCTTGGCGCGATCATCGTTAGCGTGCATGGGCTCGATAATCGTCCGCAGGCCAAGCCGCATTTTCGACTAGCGACCAAGCGGCGTTCCAAGGCTGCCGCTGCTGCCGCAGTCTCGTACACAGCACTGCAGGTTGCGCAGGCCTACAGCTACCCCACGAGCGTGAACGGAAGCGGCGAGACGATTGGCATTATCGAGCTGGGTGGTGGCTACAATCAGTCCGATCTCACCACGTACTTTCAAAATCTCAACATCTCACCGGCTCCGACCGTCGTTGCGGTCTCGGTCGATGGCGCGCAGAACCAGCCCACCGGAGACACCAATGGTCCAGACACGGAGGTCGGGCTCGACATCGAGGTCTCCGGCGCAATCGCGCCCGGTGCAAACATCGCCGTCTACTTCGCACCCAATACCGATGCTGGATTTCTGGATGCGATCAATCAGGCTGTGACGGACACGGTTAACAAGCCATCGGTACTGTCGATCAGCTGGGGCGGCCCGGAGTCGACCTGGACGGCGCAGTCGTTGCAGTCGTACAACAGCGCGCTGCAATCGGCGGCTGCGGTGGGAGTCACGGTGTGCATCGCCGCCGGCGATAACGGATCGTCCGACGGCGTAAGCGACGGCCTCGATCATGTGGACTTTCCGGCGTCGAGTCCCTACTCCCTCGCCTGCGGCGGAACGACGCTTGAACTGAGCGGCAGCTCAATCTCGAGCGAGGTTGTGTGGAACGATCTTTCCAGCGGCGAGGGTGCGACGGGAGGAGGAGTCAGCGGAACTTTCCCGCTACCGGCGTGGCAGGCCAACGCGGGCGTGCCGCCGGGCACGAATCCCAGCGGCTATGCTGGCCGCGGCGTGCCCGATGTCGCGGGCGATGCCGATCCCAACACCGGCTACAACGTACAGGTTGATGGCTCGAGTTTTCCGGTGGGTGGGACGAGCGCGGTTGCCCCCCTGTGGGCGGGATTGATTGCGCTGATCAATCAGTCGCTGGGCAAGCCGGTTGGATATCTAAATCCGACGCTGTACCAGAATGTCGAGGAGAATGAGGGAGCATTTAACGACATCACGTCGGGGAATAATGGCGATTTCAGCGCGGGACCGGGATGGGACGCGTGCACCGGATGGGGCAGTCCCGAGGGTATGGATTTGCTGCAGGCCTTGTCGGGAACGAGTACGGGTTCTGGCCCGTCGCCGACTCCGACGCCTACTCCAACTCCGACACCGACACCGACTCCGCCATCGAAACATAAGCACAAGCACAAGCCGAAACCGGCGAAGCGCGGCCGCGGCTGAACAGACCACCTCAAAACGCGAGGAGCCTGGCAATCGCGCGACCGAACTCTTGCATGGCGCTAGCGTCCTCGGGCTGTGCCTTGTCCGGGCTTGGTTGAGGAGATAAAGTCACTTGCGATCGGCCATTCTTTATAATTATGTGGGTGCGAGTGCGAAAGTGGCGGAATTGGCAGACGCACCAGACTTAGGATCTGGCGGGTAAAACCGTGGGGGTTCGAGTCCCCCCTTTCGCACCAAATAAATATATTCATTTTCAAAATTTACAAACACAAGAACTGAATTGTACGGAATTTGTACGTCCGTTTTTGTGCCTCCATGCAGACGGAGGTCTACACTGGCCACTCTTCCGATTGCCCGCACCGCGACCATCGGTACTACAAACGATGCCGTTGTCGGAAGTGGATTGCCTTTGTCGGCGAGGACAAGCGTATATCGGCCGGCACACGCTCTTGGGAAGAGGCCGAGCGGGCTGCTCGTCGGTTGGCTGGCGATTCCGCGGTTCAGGCCCAGTCGGTCTCGGAAGCCGTCCAGCTCTTTGTCGAGGACCAGAGGCAGCAGAATCATTCCAAGAACTGGCTGTATAAGCACAACCGCGAACTAACGAGACTCGCCGATTATTGTGCCTCTGAAAGCATTAATCTGGTTTCCAAGATCGGTCTGCATGATCTGGAGGAATTCCGGAAGAGTTGGCCTGGTGCGGCTATTACTCGCAGCAAGCGGCAGGAGCGGCTGCGCCAATTCTTTCGTTATTGCATAAAGCACAGGTGGTGCAGCGATAACATTGCCGCCGATCTCAGCAAAATCAAAATTGAGCCGACGGAGACGCTGCCTCTAACAAGAGAGCAGTTCGAAGAGGCCTTGAACGCTGCCGCCACATACCATCCACGAGGTAGGGATGCAGAATGGCGTCGCCAACGTGCTACGGCGATGCTTTTGCTGTGTCGTCATTCCGGGTTGCGCATCAGCGACGCCGCCCGCTTGGAGCGTTCGAAGCTTTTGGCGAATAACGCGCTGTTTCTGCGAACGACGAAGACCGGACAGCATGTTTATGTTCCACTGCCTCCAACTGTCGCTAAGCTCCTCCGCAAGCTGAAGAATGACAATCCCAAATATTTTTTCTGGAATGGCACGTCAGCGCGTGAGACGCCGTCATGCGCTGGTGGAACACCATTAAGACGATCTTCAAGGGAGCGGGTATACCAGAAAGCCATCCTCATTGTCTGCGCGATACGTTTGCCGTTGAGTGCCTGATCGGTGGCATAGACATCAAGAAAGTTTCCATGGTGCTCGGTCATTCCAGCGTGGCAATCACCGAGCGCCATTACCTTCCGTGGGTGCAGGCTCGGCAGGTCGACTTGGACGAAAGTATGCGCCAGATGTGGGGAAAGTGGAACAAGAAGTCAAAAAGCGCAAGTGTGGCAAGCTTTAGATGCTGGTTAAGTGCGGCTATGCGGGACGTCTATTTCCTGCTCGACCTCGACAATTGACAAGATATCGGGCTGGAGAGCTGCAAGCGGAAACCTCTCCGCCGCTCGGCCAGCGGTTCACCCTCGCAATGACGTTGCTGCCGCCGCGGTAAGCGATGGATCCTGCTGGCAGCCACGCCTCAAGTAAATCATCTAAAGCATTTCCACGTGCTCGCATCATCATCCTTATCGAAAAAAGCTTGCCGTAGCCAAAGCCGGTGGGTATGATTCGCTTCTGTCGAGGTGGCCAGGTAAGCACAACAATCAATCACCGCGAACGTTGCCTGCCCGCAGCGCGCCGCACAGGTAACGCACCCGGCTCAATTCGTATAAGCACCCAAAGCTAACCGCGGAGAAGAACATCAGGGAAGAATGCGATGACAGCCCAGGCCCGCTCGTCCGCCGCTTTCGTCTCCAGCAGAACGCTGTTCGTCCTTGTCCTCATTGGTGCCGCAACGGCGATTGCCTCGCCCGCGCAAACCTACACCTCGCTATACAGCTTTTGCTCGCAGACCAACTGCGCTGACGGCAGCAGGCCGACGGCGGGGCTGGTGCAAGGCGTCGACGGCAACTTCTACGGGACAACGTCTGGGGGTGGCACCGGCGGGGTTGGCACCACCTTCAAGATCAGCCCCAGCGGCACGCTGACCTCGTTGCACAGCTTCGATGGGTCAGACGGCTTGAACCCGTACGCCGGCCTGCTGCTGGCCAACGACGGCAACTTCTACGGCACAACCGCAACCGGTGGGAATCTTACGCTCGGCAATGTCTTCAAGATGACCCCCAGCGGCACGGTGAGCCAGGTTTATAGTTTTTGCTCGGCACAGGGCTGTCCGGACGGCGCCAATCCCTTAGCCGCTCTCGTGCAAGGTCCCGACGGCAACTTCTACGGCACAACCCAAATGGGAGGCGACGGCAGCTGTAGCGGCACTGGGGTCGGCTGCGGCACGGTCTTCAAAGTCACCCCCGGCGGCACGCTGACCGTGTTGCACAGCTTCACTGGTCCGGACGGCATATCACCTCTCTATGCCGGACTGGTGCTCGGCAACGATGGTAACTTTTACGGGACAACCCAGCTTGGCGGTGCCTACAACAATTGTCCTGAAGGCAGTGGGCTGGGCTGCGGCACAGTTTTCAAGATCACACCCGGCGGCACGCTGACCACGCTGTACGAGTTCTGCTCGCAACCCAACTGCACTGACGGATACGGGCCGTACGCCGGGCTGGTGCAAGGCAACGATGGCAACTTCTATGGGACAACCCACTGGGGCGGTGACAGTCTCGACGGGGACGGCACGGTTTTCAAGATCACCCCCACAGGTGCGTTGACCACACTGCACAGCTTCGATTTTTTCCGTGACGGCGCCAATCCTATCGGGACGCTGATACAAGCCACCGATGGCAATTTCTACGGCACCACGCCGTCGGGCACCACCCAGTTTGGTGGAACCATCTTCCGGCTGACTCCCAGCGGCACGGTGGGCACGCTCTACAAGTTTTGCTCGCAACTTCACTGTAATGACGGATCCGCGCCTTACGGCGCCCTGCTGGAGGGCACCGACGGAAACCTCTACGGGACGGCCTCCATGGGCGGCAACGGCTGTAATGGCGGTTTTTGCGGCACGGTGTTCCAGCTGGCTTTAGGCCTCACTCCTTTCATCGAAACTCAGCCTACTTCCGGCGCGGTCGGAACCCCGGTCATCATCCTCGGCACGAATCTGACGGGCGCGACTAACGTGACCTTCAACGGCACACCCGCGACCTTCAATGTTGTTTCGTCATCGGAGATCACCACGACTGTTCCCGCCGGCGCGACCACCGGCACCGTGCAAGTCATCGTTCCCGGCAGCACGATCATCAGCAATACCGATTTCCAGGTCGTCGGCCCGATTCAGTTCGTTGCAGTCAATCCCTGTCGTCTGGTCGACACCCGGCAGAACGGACAGCATCCGATTTCTGGCGGCACGTACGAGAGCTTCATCGTCCCGCAACTTGGCGGCTGCAACATTCCCACCAACGCCGCGGCTTACTCGCTGAATGTCACCGTGGTTCCGATAACCACGCTGAGTTACCTGACCATCTGGCCGGAGGGCGAAATTCAGCCGCTTGTCTCCACCATGAACTCGCCCGACGGCCGCATCAAGGCCAACGCGGCCATCGTGCCGTCAGGTAACAATGCGGTCAGCGTTTACGTCACCGATACGACAAACGTCATCCTCGACATCGATGGCTACTTCACTTCGGCCAGCTCGCAGACCTACGAGTTCTATCCCGTGACACCGTGTCGCGTGGTCGACACGCGTCAAACGAATTTCCCGCAAGGGCTGGGAGCGCCGTCGCTGCAGGCGCAGCAGCCGCGCGATCTGCCGATTCTGTCGAGCCCATGTCTGCAGGGAATAACGAATCCTCTGGCGTACTCATTCAACGTCACGGTCGTCCCGAATCCTGCGGGACAGCCGCTAGGCTACTTGACAGTCTGGCCGAGCAATCAAACTCAACCGGTCGTCTCTACGCTGAACAACCCGACAGCAACGGTCGTCGCTAACGCTGCAATGGTTCCGGCTGCGCCGAACGGCGACATCGACGTCTACGCCTACAACAGCACCGACCTCATCCTCGACATCAACGGTTACTTCGGCGCGCCCGGCCAGACTGGCCTGTCGCTCTATCCTGTCTCGCCCTGCCGCGTGCTCGATACGCGACAGAACGGTCCGCCCTTCATGGGCGAGATCACAGTGAACGTGGTGGGCAGTGCTTGCGCTCCGCCCAGCAGCGCGCAGGCCTACGTCTTCAACGCGACAGTGGTGCCGCCAGGCTCTATGCCGTATCTCACGCTGTGGGCGGATGGTCTAACCCAGCCCGTGGTCTCAACCCTGAACGCCTACGACGGCTTCATTACCTCAAACATGGCGATTGTCCCGACGACGAATGGTTCCATCGACGCCTGGGCTCAGGGACTGACGCAGTTGATCCTCGACATCTCCGGCTACTTCGCACCGTAGAACGAGAACAACTTGCCGCGCTGGAATGAAGATGACGGTGATTTCGAAAGTCAGTTGCTTATCTATAGACCTCAGGCGACGAGTGTTTAAGTCGCTTGTCACGATCGCCGAGGAAGGGCTTAAAGAGGCGTTCAGCGCGGTCCCGCCCGACAAACAGCTGAGAAAGCTGGTCAGCCAATGGCTTCAGGATGTGCTGCGCTATCGCTCCGACATAACCATGCGTCCTCTGCTTTCGGACGGCAATCAGAAGAGTGGCGGCTTTAGACCTCCGTCTGCATGGAGGTACAAAAACGGCCGTACAAATTCCGTACAATTCAGTTCTTGTGTTTGTAAATTTTGAAAATGAATATGTGCGAAAGGGGGGACTCGCACATTGCCAAGGAGCTAAGTATACGCCATTTAGGGGTTTTCGATGTCACTCATACCTCTAAAAAGTGCCCTTTTCACACCCCGCCGTACAAAGTCGTACAAAAATGAAGGCAGGATGTTTGGCGCCACACACAATCCTGCCTCCGGTTAACCGGTCTGATCTCAGGCTGCGCGCTTGTGATAATGTTCGTGCACCAGATCTACTACGCTCGCGGGAATGCGCATTGTTTCGCGCTTCCGCTTGTACCTGGTTTCTGCCGAGCCGAAGATCAGCACTCCGGGTTGACTGTGAAACAATCTGCGGATTGGCTCTGTAGAGACATTCCACATTTCTGCCACCTCAAAAACAGAGTAATGCCGCTCGGTGGCAATTGTGCTGCCCACGGACTGCGTGGGTTGCTGTTTCAAAGAATGCACGGTTTCCCGTGCCAATTTACACGAATACATCAGTTCGTTTACTTGTGTTCACGGCCTAGTGTCCCTTCGAGCTTCATGCTCTTTCGAAACAAAGACCGCGGTTTTGATTGTCTCGCCCGACCGAAAGCCTCAGGCTGTCCAGCCGGACAGTTTGCCCCGCGCAGAGCGCGGGACAAAAGCATGGCATTCTCATTCGATCCCTGCCGTGATGTCTGTCACCAAACCACTGTGCAACGTCATAAACGGAGGGAATGGCAATGCTCGACCACGAGCGGCGATTGAGGCGTGATTGTCCAATGCTGCTAAGGACTATGGGCCTATGCGCGGCCTGATGAACCTTGGCGCAAGCATGTGCGAGGCGAATCCGCCCTGAAACAGAAAACAAAGAACTCAACAGACCACAGTTGGCAAATTAGCATTTCTAAGTCATTGATAAGCAAGCAACTGATTTCCAAAATCACCCTGAATGAGATTTCAGGGGACGACGCGATCCCATGCCAGCGGCTGGCCTCAGTTCTGATCACTTGTGCTATGGGGGATATTACGCCAATAATCGCTGCGCCATTATTCAGCCATCCAGTAGTGGCCGAGCGCATGCGACATGTCAGCGTTTGCATTTCTCCGATGCTTCATGGACTGCCGTGGGTGGACGAATTACCGCGCAGCTTGTCGCAGAAGCGCTCGGAACGCGGCCTCCTCGATGTCGGATGGCTTGCGGACCTTGATGTGCCGCACGTACTGGCCCTTGCCTTCGAGGAGCCCGTGTGGATCCTCCAGTTCGGAGCCACGGAAGAACCCAAACTGGACGCAGTCCGGAGCCGAGTGGACGTAGGCGATGGGGATTTTCCCCTTCAACCAGCAGCCATTGCCCCACTTGACTGATTCCTGGAGTGCTGGAGCCACGCGCTTCGCGAACATCCGCAGCGCGCGGATGATCGGGCGGTTCTTCGGCGATTGGTCGGCGAAATACTCATCGAAGCTGGCAAACTTCTTCATCTTCATCGGTCACCTTACGATCTGAAAGGAAGCGCTCCACCTCAGGGGTCGTTTACGAAATGGCGATGTTTCGCCAACGGTCCAGCCCTGGGACTAGAATCAACCGAAATTAGATCGAGAATGCCCCTTTTGCACCTTCGAGGTAGCATCCAATTTATATACTCCGGGACCGAAACCCAAGGAGAGAAATGTATGGCACAACAAGCAGGGGAGGCCCCGCTCGTCAATGCCTGGTCGGCTAAGTCGGCTGTTCCGTTCTTCCGCGTCGGCAATTATGCACCGGTCTTCGACGAGTTGACGACGTTCGATCTGCCGGTTGAGGGAGCGATCCCCCGGGAACTTAACGGCTGGTATTTGAAAAACGGACCCAACCCACGACGGGAAACGCCACATTGGTTCACGGGCGACGGCATGATCCATGGAGTGCGGCTAGAGAACGGGCGCGCCGCTTGGTACCGCAATCGATGGGTGCGCACGGAGAGCTTTGATAAACCTGTCCTGCTTTATAACACTGACGGCACGCGCAACCTGCACGCCAGCGTGGCCAATACGAACGTCATCAGTCACGCCGGCAAGACACTCGCGCTGGTGGAGTCATCTCTGCCGTATCAGATCACGAACGAGCTGGAAACGCTGGGCGTCTACGACTTCGCCGGCAAGCTTGCCGACTCGATGACTGCACATCCGAAGATCTGCCCGAGAACCGGCGAGCTACATTTTTTTGGCTATGGCAGCCTGACCAGCCCATATGTCACTTACCACCGCGCGAACGCGTCGGGGGAGCTGATCATTAACCGCGGCGTGGATGTTCCCGGCTTGACCATGATGCACGACTTCGCCATGAGTGCCGAGCACGTCGTGTTTATGGACCTACCGCTGGTGTTCCGGCTCGACATAGCGCGCGATAGTTCCCGCGATCTGCCGTACCGCTGGAGCGACGATTACGGCGCGCGGCTAGGGGTGTTGCGCCGCGATGACCCATACGGCCCGATCCGCTGGTTTGAGATCAACCCGTGTTACGTTTTTCATGTCCTCAACGCCTTCGATAAGACCACAGATGATGGCAAACTTATTGTGCTGCAAGCAGCTCGTTATCCCGAGTTGTGGCGCGACAATGGCGTGCCTGGATTCGACGCCGTAATGTGGTCCTGGACGATCAATCTGACCAGTAACACCGTCACAGAAGGTCAGATCGACGAGCGCGCTGTAGAGTTCCCGCGCATGGACGATCGGCGCGCGGGTGTGCCGGCGCGGTATGGGCTAACCGTGGGCACGGGTAAACTCGTGCGCTACGACCTCGAACACGGCACCGCTGAGGAGCATTCTTTCGGTAGCCCTACCGCGCCCGGTGGACCTGCTGAGGCTGTGTTCGCTCCCGCCGATTCGGCCGAGGACGAACTGTCCGGATGGTATCTGTCCTACGTCTACGATCCAGTCCGGGACAGCAGCGACCTGGTCATCATCGACGCGTCCGACTTTTAAGGCAAGCCTGTTGCTCGGGTACAACTTCCACGGCGCGTACCTTACGGATTCCATGGTAATTGGATCGCGGGCTGAAAATGCACGACGAGGAAGGGCACGCAGGAGATTCCGTTAGAGTGAGTTGAATCGTAACTGTCGCAAACAGGAGTTGCTGTTGAAAAAGTCGGTTAAAACAGGGATGCAGACTGCCCGTTTTCTTTCACAGACCTGCTTGGTTTCCCTGGTCTTCGTTTCTGTTTTAGTTGGGGACCTCTGCCAGTTGCGGCCGGGTGGCAAGGAACCGCACCAGCGGTTTCAGATTCTGTGCCACGGCTGCTAGGTAAAACTGTTCG